>Ga0208635_100360_pt1 | contig 11848 bp, 13 predicted proteins | sample LakWasMe93_HOW11_2_FD_183915 | JGI IMG/M metagenome (GOLD analysis project Ga0208635, IMG submission 183915) | Freshwater sediment methanotrophic microbial communities from Lake Washington under simulated oxygen tension - Sediment Metagenome... | ecosystem: Environmental > Aquatic > Freshwater >...
CGACGCCTACCCGGCGATCTCGGTGGACATCCTGCCGCTGCCGCATTTCATCAGCCTGTCCAAACGCGAGGCGGACATCGTCATCGCCCTGGAGCGCCCGGAGCATGGCCCGTACGTCTGCTGCAAACTCTGCGACTACCGGTTGCAGCTGTACGCGACCCAGGACTATCTGGACAAACACCCACCGATCCGGCGCCCGGCGGACTTGGGCAAGCATTCATTTATCAGTTATGTCGACGACCTGGCCTTCAGCTCGGAGCTGTTGTACCTGGCGAACGTGCTGCCCGGCGCCAGCGCCAACTTGCGCAGCACCAGCGTGATTGCGCAATTCGTGGCAGCGCAGCAAGGGCGTTCGCTGGCGATTCTGCCGTGCTTCCTCGCGGCTCAGGATCCGCGGTTGCTGCCGGTGTTGCCGGAGGAAATCAACATCACCCGGCAGTTCTGGATGTACTGCCGCGAGGACCTGCGCAAGCTCAAGCGGATCACCCTGTTGTGGGACTACATCCGCGCGATCACCGAAAAGAATCAGGGTCTGTTGATGGGTGAAAGCCGGGAGATGGTGTTCGCCGATTAACTGTTCTTCAAGGAATCAGGTAGCGGAATCGTACCGAGGTCCGCAGGCCTTTGCCAAGGTTTTGTAACAGGAATTGGTACGCAACTTGTAACACTGAAAGCACTTCAAAGCCCTTTCTAGTGGCGTGAACGTGAGCGCAATCAAGGCCCCGCACGGACCCGTGACATGCATCACTCTCCCCCCCTAAAACATGTCCACCTCTGAAGAAGCCAAATCCGGGCACCGATGTCATTCCGACATCACTCATATGCTGTTAGTCTTCGGTAGGATTGCGAGGGACGCGATTATTTACGGTAGCGTATTTCATGCCTTGCCCTTGCTTCGCTACGTATTCCTTAAATTCGGCTTCGTAGGCCAGCATCACGCCGATGAACTGCTGTCCGGACGCGATACGGTCCGGGGCGCTCTGAACTGTGCGCCAATTTAGGCAGTAGAGCGCTTGAGCATCGTCTCTCCACTGTCATTTAAGGGAATGAGAAATTGAGGACATGATGATCGTTTGAATGGGTATAGCTCAAATAGTTTTCGATTAAGCCGCATAGACAGTTGGTAACTATCTCCAACCGTCAGGGGTGTCGGCAGAAGCAACCGAAATAATTTATGTAGGCTATGACGAAAGGACACAGGGATGAATTATCTACAAAGAATAGCGTGTTGGCCTGATAACAAATGGCGTGAATTTGGTCTGGAGTTTCTTCAGCAGGCTGGATGGGACCGTGATTGGGTATCTGATTTTGATGTATTCAGCATTGAAGGAAAGAGGTTCTTCGTAAGTTTCAGGCATAACATTAATAGTGGTCCTATTGGCACTAGCATCGAAAAGGATTTAGTTTCGCGTATGCGACGTGCCGATGCAGAGGGATTTATTGGTTTTTATTCCGGGGATTTTACGACCAGCCTGCAGGCGCGCCTCAAGGCTTTGAGCAACCATGCAGAGTTAGTAGGCGGCGTCCAAGTGTCAGTGCTGCTGCCATACTTTAGTTCTTGTTTTATTGATCGGTTTTTCGGTGATAGAGAGCCTGATTGGAATTGGAGTTGGAATTACTATTTTAACAAATTGAGCAAAGCGGACTACAAACCGCTTTATTGTATGTGCGGGTGTGGAAAGGACATACTGGAAGGCCCTCTTACAATAGGCTGGTCAGCAGCTTTCGTTCATCTTGCACAAGGTAAACTGTATTTTATATACGGTTTCAAGGATTGCATTTTCAAAGCTTGTGACGACAATACTTCGTGCGGCTGGGTTGATATCAATCAAATATTGCACCCTGATCAGTTCAACATTTGGAATGGCCAGCTCCACAATTACTTAGGTGAAAATCCAGGTCTTGACTTGAGCGAATACTACAGTCACAAGCGACTCTTTGCTTCAAGAATCTTGCAGCGCATGCGGTCTGTCAATGCTGGATTTTTTCTAAAAGCAGAGGAGTTTTGATGAATATCTTCGATCAGCTTAGTTCGCATCAATGGGAATATTTCGCGAGCTACTATTTAAGTAGTCAAGGGTACACAGTGTTAGAGTACCCCTCAGTGGGGCCGGATCAAGGTAAAGATTTAATTGCTCAATTAGGTGATGTCACGTACTTAGTTAGCTGTAAGCATTTTTCCGGATCTCAGCGTCCGGTTTATGCTGGAGACGAGTGTTCAATCCTTGACCGATTGACACAACATAAAGCTCAGAAATTTATTGGCTTTTATTCAACATCTGGAAGCAAGTCTCTTTCTGAAAGCTTGGAGCTGGATGGAGTCGAGTATATAATTTTTGATGGCTTATCCATTTTTGAAAATATGATGGATGTGTCGTTTTCCGTGCATCAAAGTTTGTTTAGAAAGACAAGCACCGTCAGGGCTAAAACTTTCGGCCAGGCATATCGCCCGCTATTATGTCAATGCGGCTGCGGCAGCGATCTTCTTAGTTACGAGAGCGCCTTGATCTCTAGTGTTTATTTAACGCTCAAAGAACAAGGGGTGAGTATTGAATGGCGCCTCGCCAAGCATATTAATAATGCATCCAATGTGATCTCGACTACCACTCATATTGAGAGCTGTTTTTCACTCCATGGACTAAACAAACTCATAGATGAGCATGAGCGAATCTTGGAAAACGCCTCTGAAGTTTCGCCGGAATTTGATGAGATGTACGCTGCATTTCTCGAAGTTGTTCATCAGATGATTTATCCTGTTGACTGACATTCTGATCGGATCGACAGTATAGGTCGACCCGTTAGGTTCTTTCGGGTGGAGCGAGGATTACTCTCAATGTAAACAACACCGATTTTTCCAAAGAGTTTTTTACAGCTTATGCAGTTAACGCCCTGTAAACCCCATAACTGTTTATTTTTTTTAAACGCTCTCACTAAGCTTAGGAACTAAAACCTCTACAGAACCGTTTTAATTGGCTGGCAGCCGTATTTTCATTGCCTACGCCACTCATCGCTAAGAATCTCAGCACCGAGCTTCGTGCTTCCGCAAACCAACGAACTATGAAATGATGGCAAAATGACGCTTTCCACAGGGATTGAGAGGGAACACATGGACGCCCAGTCTTACATTTACAGCGCACAGCTATCGGAGCTGAACGACAGCGGTATCCAGTGCCCGCCACATGGAGCATCATCGCTGACATTAAATGCTTGGAGGTGGGTTGCCAACCCGATAACCGAACATTGCTTCCACCCAGTAGCAGTGAGAAACCCTCCAAGACTTTTAAAAGAGGATACTCCGTCCAAGGTATGCTCTTGCTGGGGGCTTTCGATGTACCTAACGTTGGACCAAAGCGTTTTGGCCTTTAAGTACCTTGAGAAAAACTTCAAGATGGCGCGCAAAAGGCTCGGGGATCACGTCGCGTGTATTTCGATCACACCCGCTCACGGCGTTTGCTCCCCATCTGACAGACATGGTCATTTCGATCTTCACCCCTACGCTGCGGCAAATCTGAACGCCAGCGTGGCAAGCGTGAGTCCAATCCCATGAAGCTACCTTCTATCATCGGAGATAAGCTTGAGCCAAAGTTTTTTTCAAAACATACTTGGAACGCGGACCTTATAGAGTTTGAAGGCCCAATGCTAAGCCTCTATAGGGATGAGCAAGGCCAAGATTTGCTTTACGTATGGCTAGACTGTACAGAGCGCACTAACAGATGGGGCGTTATTCCAGTATCGAGGGGAGCTTTAAGAGGTTACCTGGAGCTCGAAGTTACTCTTCGTGATATATTCATTAACTCTTCGTGGATTGCCACCTTCAGCACTGGAATCTCTCCAAAACGCCGAAACTCCGCTAAGATAACCACCTGCGAACACCTTCCAGAAGTCTATCTACCTGACGAAGATTCCTTCCTGACGCCAGAGATCGCTACCGAAGCAGCCTCAAAGCTCGCGGAGGAAGTGACAGAGGAATATTTCCTCGGTCTGGACGGCGACATGTACATCGACGACATAGCTGCGATACCTCGTATTTATCAGCAATTATATTCATTTCATTACGGCCTTGAACATCTGCATCGCACAGCAATCCAAAGCACATTAGGGCGGCTCGCAGGCAACTGGACTGGGGGGTTTAGTGCTGTCCATCTCTTCTCTGGATTAAATCAGGTCACACCCTCGATCCATAGAGCGCAGGTTGTAGAAATGCGCTACAACTCTCCGGGACATATCAAGCTCGATTTATTACCAAGCCTTGCAAAGCAAATCGAGATATCAGCTCGACAGCTACAAGACAACGACGCCTACTTAGCCCTAGAGGAGTTCTACTCATCTACTTACAGGTACTTTAAAGAGAACAATATAAACGGCTTTGATGACGAACGAGACAGCATTAGTCATGCACTGCCCCCACAAGTTCTTCAACGACTCGACGAGCTTGTGAGTTTCTTCTTTAGATTAATGCACTGGGATGATCATAGAGCTCAATTCGGGGAGCTTAACATTGACTCACTACACCAGCTTCGAGCGCTGCTTGCTTACTATCGCCGCCTGCGAAAACTGAAGCCCTATCTTGACTCGGACAAACTTTTCTTAGGAGAGAGTAGGCTGGTAAACACGCCCTCAGATACGCCTCCCGAGTTATGACTATCTCGATCGGATACTCTTAATGCTATGAATGACTACATGCCACGCTAGCCGTTAAGGGTCGTTACTGTTATCACACAACGGGCGAGGTAGTCCGGGAAAGGTTGCAAAAGACAGATGCAGCCCCGACAGGGGGAGTTGACGTGCTACAACTTCCTACTAGCCCTCTACCCCAGTACCTACAGCGTGCGCGATGGCCTAACTGTGATACCGGGGATTGCTACAGGGTGACTCAGTAACCGGCTGCATCCAACTCGGCAGCGGTGACAGTACCGGCCTTGATCTTGTCCAGCAGTGCCAGACGTGCAGCGGCTTGAGCCTTACGGGTTTCCAGATCGATAGCGTCCTGCTCTTCCTTCAACTTGCGTGCTGTCTCTGCTTTGGCTTTGGATTGCTTATCACAAATGACAGCACCCAGCCGCGCTAGGTTGAACTGCACGGTCTGCACCTCGACGGCAGCGACACGACGACCACGCCCCTCGCGGAACATTGCGGAGTCACCGAGCGCAGCATAGATGCAGTCACTGTGCTTTTCAGTCCAGCCAGCAGCTACAAGGGCTTCAGCGTCTTCAATGCGCAGCAGGGTGTTAGCCATGATCGGCAACATGTCGATGCAGGTGCGACGGCTGTAATACGGACCCACGATCAGATCGAGTTCGGCACGCAGCGCCTTGACCAGTGCAGGGCCACGACCTTCGGCATTGAACAGCATGGCATAGACAGCTTCGCCGGTTGACGTCCAGCTACGATAGTTAGCAGGGGTCATGGCTTGCATGCGGCTGTAGTCAGAACCAGAAATGGAGGCCGCCAAAACGCCGAGGAACGTAGGTAAGTCAGCGCCATGACGTTCAGCCAGGAATGTCTGGAACTCTGGATAATCCCAGCCCATCGTGTGATAGGAGTTCTTCAACATGGTGTTATCAGGGGCTTGCGTGTTGATGGAATCGACCAGCGCAATCAGGTAGGTGAAAGCGTTCGTGTAGTCCTCTGCAACCGGCAAGCTCTCAGGCAGTTGGCCAATGGTGCGGCCAGTGTCACGCAGGCTCTCGATATGCTGACGCACGAGGTCTTTGCAAATGGAGATTTCACGCAGCTTGGCGTCATGCTCCGAACGTCCGGGAATCAGGTCGCCAAGGTACGCACGGAACAGCAGGGTAACGTCCTCAAGGATCGCGCCCACCGACTGTGTGGTGAGCTGGGATTTGATCTTGTTGGTGCCGTAGCTCTCGATCAGCGCATTGGCGGTCGGAACGTGCATCTGGTAAATCGTGTGCAAGGTGATGCTGGTAGCGGTGTTCATGGTCTCTTTACCTCTCAGGTTGTGAAATAACGGCATGCAGAAACACCAACAGAATTGCTGGTGCTTACTTAGGGTTTCCGGGGGGGGCTATCTGGGTCTGGACTTAGATGCTAGTTGGCAACCACGAGCGGGACTGAAGCTGCTGGTGATATTAGTGACTAGGTGGGCTAGATAAGGCGGCAGGCTATTTACGGTGTCGTCTTCGTCTGCTGAGGCCACTATGCCGCCGTAGTTGAACGATGGGTTATACCCGCTCGACAGACTCACAACTTCATGCCTTTGATTGCTGTATTTATTTCATCTGCATGCTGAATCAGCCAGTTACGACCAGCAGCTTTCATGCATATGGAATCATCGATCTTTCCATTACCCTTGCGAATCTCGAAACCAGCAGATATACCCGACGAATTCAACGTTAGAAAGGTCTTACTTCTTAGGTAACGCTCGTTCCACATGAAGTATGCCCCCCTTAGATACAATCGAGCCTTGCGGGAGTCTTCGATACCAGCTAGGCAACAACTGTTGTGCCAACCCTGATAGGACTTATCAAGGCGGTTATATGCACTCAGCTTAGCGCAGTTATTATCAAGCATCTCTTGATACTCAGACTCCATGTTGCGATAGACCATTGCCGTCAGCCGGTCGTTATTACGCACAGCGATGAAGGTGGAGACAACCATACGGTAGAAAGAGACCGAAACCCACATTGCATAAGCAATACAAGCTGTCTCAGTTGCGAGGGTATAAGCATCCTTACCTTGAGTGAAATGCAAATTTGCATCTCTCTCTAGATCACGCGCAATACTATTACGCCACTGGCTGGGTTTCTTGGATGCAGGTAGTTCTAGCATCCGCCACATCTCTGTCAGGTTAAACATGCCCTCATCATTGGGGACAAAGGAATACTTATTACCGTCTGCATTTTGCAGCAAAACGGGTAATGCATTGGTCGTGTTCATAGTTTCAGATCTCTCACATTAAGGGGATGAATTGCTACAAGTGAGCCACCAGCCGACCCGCTATGACAGGCGACCAAACCCAGAGGACCGGGCAGACGGGTAACTCACTTGTAGGAACTCAGGGATGGCACGCATAAGAAAGCCCACTCGGCCACCCATGAAGGAAGGGGACCAGACCGTTGATACAGGTGGGAATGGGCTTACTGTATGCGTACTGCTACACATGGCACGTATGCCAGAGGTGCAGGGTTACTCGGGGTTTAGATGGGACACTGGAAGTCGATCTATCTATAAGGCAACTTAAAAGCCGTAGCTGTCGTCAGCCTTTAATAGTGCTTTCACGGGTTGCTTGCGCTTCACGATCCGCTGCTTATCAATGCGCACTGGTGGCAAGCCCTAGAACTCGTGCCCTAAGCAGTACTGTTTTGTACCTACTAGAATATTATTGCCACCGCATCCTCAAACTGAAACGCTATCAATGTCAGAGTAAACAGGTTGGTACTGTGGCTCACTTATAAAACGTGATACCAACGGCGACCATCCATCAGTTGGTCCGCTACCATGAGCAATCATTAAGCTCATACGGCCTGCACTGATATCACCCTCATCCACAGCTACAACCAAAGCACCTAGTCGCTTGCCTGAAAGATTACTCTGGTTAATAGGGTGACTTGCATCTGAGATATCCCTATAGCCAACTTGTGGCATGTTGTGCAGGGTAACGCCTTGCTGCTGCTTGACAGGAACGGTGGATGCCATATCGCCTGTAATAGGGGTTGCCATAGTCTGTACCTCGCTATAGTTGCTGATTAAAGGGCATAGGAGGACAGAGCAATAAACGCCCCACTAAAGAAACGGGTTGCTATTGGTTGCTACTGTCACTTCCCTAACGGGTCTTTTCTCATAAGAGAAAAGGAGAATTTATACTGTAGCTACAGTTGCTACTGTTCTTCTTGTCCTACCAATTCCATTGGGATCGCAGACCGATGAACCAGATAATAATTCTCATCTAGGGCATCGGCCTGTGCAATTGAAAAAACGCTTGAACTTTTATATAAATCGCGATTTGTCGAATACTCGACTCGCTCTTCTATAATGCAACTTAATTACCGGGACTATCGGTGTGAGACTTTCTGGGACTTTCGGCCAAAACGAGAAAGCCCCTGAGGCTCGCTATGGGCGCCTGAGCTTTTTGTGGGACGCGTAGGTCAGCGCTCTGCCCCGTTGCGGTCTGCGCGCGGTCTGGGGCTGGCTGGGTTGGATACTCGTAGCGTCTATTAGCTCTCCCTCTCTCCATTAAGGAGAAGAAGGGAGGGAACAACTATCACTACTTGAGCAACTAGACAATACTGGGCTACTACACTACATCTCCCACTGTAGACTACTTAACCTACTCTCCCTAATAGACAATACTGAGTGCTACTGTAACTACCATCACTACTACACTACTACACTACTACACTACTGTTGCTACTTGGGGATTCTCCTATAATGCAACTTAAAGGCTGTGAGACTCTGAAAGCCCCGGTTTATAAGGGCTGTAGCGCTGTGAGACTTTGTGACCAGAATTGGCAATCCGGTCACGTTTGCCGCTGGCCGCTCTGGAATTCGCAAACTGTGGGATTTCAAGTGTCTAACACTGTGAGACTCAGCAAATCTAAGCTACTGGCCATCCTATAATGCAATTCAAGCCTAAACCCGCCTTGAACCCGTGAGGCCCTGAGAGCGCGCCTGAGGCACGTTTACCCGTACCCGTCACATCGTCCTGGGGTTTCATGTGACAGCCGCAAGCGAAGCAGACAGCTCACTGCCCGGAGCTTTAGCAGCATATCGCGCATAGCCACCCGGCGCTTGCCCTGAGCCTCTCAGCCCTCGACTAGTAGGACAGCCGCTGTCAGGTGCGATACCGCAACCGTGAAGGCCGGTGATCGGTATTGGCCTGCCCCGTGGATCGACGTAGCGTCTGCGCGCTCTGGTGGCCTTCCACGGTCAACATAGGATCGATCAAGACATAACCCGCTAAACGGCTTGCAACTGGAATAACCGGTGATGCAAGTGATCGCATGCCCGCGTGTAAATGCTGGGTCTCAAGCTCAAGCCCCCGCGTTACGACTCAGGCAGACTCCTTGGCGCAATGGCGCTTCACGGTACGCAGGGACAGCCCCAGAGCCTCGGCAACCTCAGATTGACTCATACCCTTGGCACGCAACTCGCGCACCTGAGACGTGACGTCATCAGCTACAGGACGACCCAGCTTCACACCCGCAGCCTTGGCACGGGCTAGGCCCTCACTGGTACGTTCCCGGATACGGCCACGCTCCATCTCAGCCAGCGCCGCCATTACCTGCATGATGAACCTGCCCTCCACACTGGTCAGGTCTGAGGCTGGCAGGTCGAGCGAGATAACCCGAATGCCCAGAGCCATCAATTTATCGATGGTGGCCTGTACGTCGATGCTGTCACGACCAAGGCGGTCAAGTTTCAGTACTACCAGCGTATCTCCACTCTCTAGTCGATCTACCAACCTTGCGAATACTGGACGTTCTGAGGCTGGCACTGACCCGCTGATAGTCTCGCTGTGTACCCGATTCGCAGGAATGATGTATCCACGTTCCTTGATCGCGTGCATCTGGTTGTCAGTGGTCTGCTCGGTAGTAGATACCCGGCAATAGGCGTAAGTACGTGCGGTCATGGTGTCACCTCTGGTCTGCCTAGCTGGCATACAGTGCCAAGTAATGGTGACAACAATACGAGTGGTGCCAACAAGTGTCAAAGCCTATTTTGATGTCACCCCTTAACGACCCCATTTGCAGGTGACGACAATTGATCGTTTGATGTCACCGCCTACAACCCACAGAGACAGGCACTAACTGACCGGTTATCAGCGGCACGGGCAGCCGTACAGCCCGCCAGAGAACGCACGGCAAACGACAGGGCAAGAGGGTAGACCGCTGACCCCTGCTCGATGCATCGACCGGCAGGCAGGAACACAGCGAGCCACTGACGCATAGACCTTAAGCCCCCTGAGACACCGCCTGTATTGAGAGAGACCCTACCCTTGGCGTTGCGTAGGGGCATGCGCGTTTCCAGCCAGAGACAACTACAGCCACGGCCAGCGCCAGAGGTAAGGCATGCTCCCGCCCTCCCCGCTGCTGCACAGGCAAACGCTGCCCCCCGGTATGGGGGAACCACCACTTGCCTCGCGTGCGAGATATGCCTCACGGATGCAAACCATTTTCGATTCGGGGCCGGTGGTTGCCACTGATAAAAAGCCCCCTGAGTACCTCAGCGATGGTTTCAACGGGAACACCAGAGCCGTATGTATCAAAAGTAATCGTGCCAGAAGCATGACCCATCACAGCCTGAGCATGCGTAGTGGGAACTCCTTTGACCTGCATTAGCGAAGCTAACGAGTGGCGCAACGAATGGAACACCAAGCCTGGACCAAAGGTGTCACCAAGAGCCGCTGGGATTGCCTGCTGATTTACCCACTCGCCGGCTGTCTTGTAGCCAATCAGAGCTAATGAGTCCGACCCACTGACCTTCCGCGCATCGACATACCGCAAGAATGCTGTGAGGTCGAACCCATAGGCACCGTCAGTCAGTGGCACCAACCGTTCACTGCGTTTGTTCTTGATCGACTTGCCCTCACCTACCTCGTTGATGTGTATAGCCGTGATACCTGAAGCAAGGGTCTGCACGTCACTTACCGTCAACTGTGAGATTTCATTGAGGCGCCCGCCAGTGATGGCACCAAGGCTCAATAGCCAGCGCTTCCATGAGGACTCAGGGAGCGTGTTGGAATAAGTCACCAGCATGCTCACCTGATCCTGTGTAAACGCCTTCCGGCTCGACGCAAGGCCCTTAGTGAGCTTCAGTTTCTTATCGTATGACTTGGATATGTGACCGTTTTCAACTGACCATGCGAGGACAGCTGATAGCTTCACGATCAGCTTATTGACCGTTGAGGGCATGCGACCATCTCCAAGACGATCACGCAGCGCGACGAGGTCAGCCCGTGAATGAGTCCGCATATCCAGTTCACCGAGGGCCGCAGAGATGGTGCCGTGGCAAATCTTGGTTTCCTTCAGGGTCGATGCCTTCTGATCTTGCCCACGGTCGGCCAAGTAGAGCGATGAAAGCGCCTCAAAGGTCACTGCTGGGGCGATTACAGATAGGGATACCGAAGCGCTCTTTGCGGACTTGGGGTAACTGAGCAAGCCGCCCACAGGGCCAGTGTTGCTGTCATGCAGACCACCCCACAACTGCGTAACGTCGCCATCACGTCCAAACTCAAACAGCTCCGCTGAGGCCAAACGGAAATGCTCTTTCAGCGTCCCCCAAGAGGCTTCTGGGTTTGCCAAATGGAACGTCCTGACAGACCCCGCGAGCTGTTCTGAAGCGTCTAATGCGTCACGCCTGTTGCTGGTCTTGAGGGAAACCGAAGCGTACTCAGTGGTGCTGCCAGTAGCCCTGAGGCGTATGTAGTAAATGCCGTTGCGTCTGTAGTGATACGGTTTAGCGAGTCTCGTGGTGGGTCTCGAAGAACCTACAAGAATTGGTACAGGACTTGTAACAGCAGAGCATTCTAAAAGGCGATTCATAAAGGTTTAACCCCGTAAACATTGGGAGAAACCTGTATTCCTTGAAGTTCTGGATGTACTGCCGCGAAGACCTGCGCAAGCTCAAGCGGATTACCCTGTTGTGGGATTACATCCGCGAAGTGACCGAGCTAAACCGCCCGTTATTACTGGGCGAAACGCGGGAGCTGCGGTTTACGGACTGAGCGGCTGAGCAGGTGTTCAAAGTGGGCTAGCCAATTGGCAGCCCTTGCGGGTGACTTCCAGCCGCTTGTAAACAACCCGGTTGGCCTTGTGTGACTCGATAATCATTGGCAGGGAAGTACGGGGATCGTCCAAACGCAAGCTCAGAAGAAAATCGACATTAC
>Ga0208635_100361_pt1 | contig 11847 bp, 12 predicted proteins | sample LakWasMe93_HOW11_2_FD_183915 | JGI IMG/M metagenome (GOLD analysis project Ga0208635, IMG submission 183915) | Freshwater sediment methanotrophic microbial communities from Lake Washington under simulated oxygen tension - Sediment Metagenome... | ecosystem: Environmental > Aquatic > Freshwater >...
AAAACGAGATTATCTAAGATCTTTGGTTGGTCATGACGGTATTGATGAGTACGACATTCATAGTTATCTTTTCTATGCGAAACTAAACGACAAATATGTAGCATCAGTTAGGTTCACAGAGTATCCATTTGAGACATCACGGTACTTCGACATGGACGAACTACAAGCGTTTTTGGGGCAAGATTACAAGCACCATTATCTCGAAATTGGAAGACTGGTAGCCGACAGTAGCATTAAAGTTTCGAATCTATCTCAAGCCATACTTGCTTTTAGCGTTGCAATGGCTTCTTCCATACAAAACAAGACACGTTATCTTGCTTACTCTCATCCTCGCCTTAAACAGAAAGCTTTTCGCTATAACCAAGAAGAGCATACACAGACATTCTACATACCTGATAGGCGGGACTCTGAGTACATCTTATTCAAAGGTTGCTTTAAACAAGAGTTTGAAGCGCTAAAAGGTTTCATCAACTAAATACTCTCGACCAAAGGATAAAAATGAATGTGATAGAGAGATTAGAGTGGGTCGTAAATCAGCAATGGGAAGAAATTAAGGCTGGCCCGTTTTTTCAATCTGCAGGACAACAATTATCGCTCAGCCTTTATATACGTGTGATGGAACAGATTTATCATTACACAAAGCATAACTCCATTAATCAAGCGACAGCTGCATTTAATACTGACCCTCAAGATACAAAGTTGCTGAGGTTCGTCTATAAACATGCCATAGAGGAACTTGGCCACGAAAAAATGGTTGAACACGATCTGAAATCCATAGGTCACAAAATTGATTTAAGCTTGGCCACACCATCACCTGCAACTGAAGGCTTAATTGCTTATTTATATTATGTAGGTTTAACACAAGGAGCAGGTCCTCGTCTCGGCTACAGTTTCTGGGCTGAGGATGCTTATCATCACATAGCTCCAATACTGAATGCTTGCAGGACGGACTTAAAACTGTCGGACAAAAATATGACTTTCTTTGTCTCGCATGCTGAAATTGACACACACCACGCTAAAGAAGTTAACGAAGCAATACTCCGTTGGTGTGATACTCCAGAGAAAGAGGATCAGATAATCCGGGTAGCAAAAAACTCTCTTTATCTCACAGGCGAGATTTTGAATTCAGCGGCAAAATAAGAAGATTCTTAGTACATATGAGGCCTTGAGCACTTTGACTTAATTGTTTTGAAAACCATTAAATTAATAACCCTTCAGGTAATCACCCGTTCTGCTAGATATATAAAATTTTTTATGCGCTATCCACAGTCTTGTTCAATCACTGCGTAGGGTTAAAGTAGTTCAATTATTCAGAAATTATGTCCTCTAATGACCGACTTAATATGAACTTTGAGCGAAATCAAAAAATTAGTAATTTATGGACGGATATCCACCGACTAGGTAATACACCTCAAGATCGATTGAAGGGTTTGTTCACCTTTGTTTGCAGCTGGAGCGAAGATGCTGAAAAGCAAAAGTTGATGCAGGAAGTCGCACTAGTAAAGGATCATGGCGACATAGATGTATTTCGAAACTTGATGCAAGAGCAGGTTAATTTACTAAAGATCAAAAACACTGAAGATTTGACAGAGCAAATTCTTTTTATCGTCTTAGGGGCTTTCAAATTTGAGATTAATAGAAGTGCTTAATCCACACATTGGAGTTTAGCTGGGCTGAGTCTGATTCCAGTACTGACACGGATCTGTAAGATAAAAAAGTACTATGGTTTAAATTCAGTTCTGATTTGAGGGGTTTTGGTATTAATCACTGCCATATGGGTTATTAATTCACAGTATAACTCTGCGAACTTTAAGAAGAAGTTGGCGTTTGAGGCAAGCCGCGAAATTTCATCTTCATTGCTCACCCAAATGCATCCCACACTACTCAGAAATTGCATGACGTTCTAGTCAGCAATTTCAAGTCCTGTATTCGGGTATTGTATGGCAGTGACCAGCGATTGCAATGAAGTGCGCACTAGTTGCATGAGTAATCACCTAATTACAATCTTTAGGTAATGGTACCTAGATGGATTTGGTACCACTACCATATCCTAATTATTCTTTTGACCTACCTTTACGTAAGGAGCCTCCCTTCAAATCGATATAATAAGCAGCATGCACCATGCGATCCAGAATGGCATCGGCAATCGTAGGATCCCCCAGAAATGCATGCCAGTGATCAATGGGATACTGGCTAGTAAGAACCAGTGCACCAACACGCAATCGATCACGCTCATCGACAACATCCAGCAAGGTTCTAGCCACCAAAGAATCAAATGGCATCAGTCCCAAATCATCAATAATTAGTACTGCAGCTTTGATCAGCCTACCTTTTAATTGCGGTAACGAACCATCTGCAGCTGCAGTTGAGATTTCTTCAGCGATCTGGCTGGAAGATCTATAAATAACAGACAATCCAAGGCGACATGCTTGAACTCCAAGTGCACAGGCCACCCAGCTCTTACCTGTTCCAGTCGCCCCAGTAAAAACGATATGCTTTGGTTGACGCACCCAGTCGCAAACCGCCAGTAAAGCAAATAACGGTTTTTCCAGGCCACGAGACTGCCTGAAATCCACATCCTCCAGACAAGCTGAGGGGTAGCGTAGTCTGGCCATTTTGAGCAGACGGTTGAGACGGCGACTATCACGCGATGACACTTCACTGTCAACCAGAATACCAAACTGCTCTTCAAATGACAGGCCACGAAATGCTGGTTGTCCAACATTAGCCTGCAGAGCATCGGCCATGCCAAGGAGTTTTAGCTCTCTCAGTTTAGAGATGGTTTGTTGCATCATCATTCTTCTTCTCCAGTTATTTGTTTGTAGTATTTACTGCCACGCACATTGGCGTGACTTACCAAAGGTTCGGCTTCTGCATCCGGTCTAGGTCGTTTATCTGCCTTACTACGAAATATTGAAAGAATGCTGGTATGAGTCATAGAATGGATACTCACCGCGTACTCACAGACTTCTTCCAGCCGGTGCGCTCCATATTGCCGTCCCAGCTTCTGGATTGCACACGCAGCCCGGATCCCATTTGCTAAATGACGATTCTCCAGCAAATGATGCTGGAATACTTTTTCTGTGGCCGCACCGACAGCCATTGCCCATTGCAACAATTGATCGGGGCTGCCCTCGGCATACTGCAAGTGGTTTGGTGACAGATGCGCTGGGTTAGTTGTATATCCACCTATAATATTGGATAAAATGTGCGTAGCTACCCGCATACCATTGTGTATTATCTCGATAGTTTTAGGCCCTGTACGGATATCGACGAATGCATGCGCTATAGCATAGGGCAGCGAGTAATAGTGCCCTTCATGCTGTACATGGTAATTGTCTCCAACACGCACCTTGAGCCGCCAAGCGGCATATTCGTAGGCCTGATCTGGTAGGGGTTTTAAAGCTAATTGATCCAGCATCTCATAACGTTGGCGGCGTGACGCCTTGTAGGCTTTCATTTCTTTGCTATTAAAAATATCCAATAGATGCATAATTTCCGCATTCGCTTCTTCCAGAGAATAGAACTGGCGGTGACGCAATGCTGCAAGAATCCAGCGTTGGATTATGAGCACAGCTACTTCAACTAAACCTTTGTCATTTGGCTTGCGTACCCGTGCTGGCACGATGGCAGTGTCGTAATACTCTGCAAACTCTGCATAAGTTGGATTAATATGCGGACCATTTCGAGTGACTTTCGACACTGCAGACTTGAGATTGTCTGGAGTAATGATACGTGGAACACCACCGAAATATTCTAGCATCTTGACATTGCAGAATATCCAGTCCGGTATCGCCTGCGACCAAACAGCAATGCAAAATGAATAACTTGAAGCACCCAGTGTCGCGACGAATACTTGAGCATAACGTACACTATTATCGTCACGGTTATAGATCGGCAACCTGCGCCCAGCAAAGTCAACGAATATGGATTCACCAGGATGATGAATCTTGCGCATACTAACACGCTGCTTCATTAACCAGTTTTTATAGATGCGTGTAGCTTGTGTGTATGAAACGCCATCCTTGTGCTCTATATGCCACTCTTCCCAGAGTAAGCGTAGCGTCACGTCTTTGTCACGCTCCATTTCTCTATGCCAAAGCAGGCAGTCTGGATGCGAACGATTAGATGCTGCAAGTGCTGGTTTTTTGATAAAGGCCGCAAGAAATGCATCATCTCCGAATGCTTTAAGTTGATCCCAAGTTACCCCCAGTGTTGGTAACTGCGATGCGATTTTATTGATAGAGCCCGATGCAACGCCAACCAAATTGGCGATCTGACGATTGGACAAATTTCCATCCGCGCACAGTAAACGCACGATCTCTCTACGTTTAAAAATAGGTATTGCCATGAATAAACTCCTGTAATAACCGCCTGCAAGCATACTAAGGCAGGCTAAATAATTGAATGGTTTAATTCTGGTAGCGGACAAAGCGAGACATCGACCTTGACAGCCGATACAGGAGCGTAGACAATTGATAACTCAAGGGTGCAATCTTGATGTATTGTCAGAAGGCTTGGGTCCCACATAACCCAAGCCTTTTGCGCTTTGTGGACTCTCGCAATTGATTGCAACTAAGGTCCCATGTGTTTTCCTTTCATCATTTCTTCGATTCCCAAAGTTTAACTTTGATTGTTCGATTGCTTCATGAGCCATGTGGCAATGTCAACGGTTAACGCAAACCAACCTCTTCGTCCTGGCAATTTAAAAACGTGCACACCTAATGCTTGTCGCTGCTGACTGCGGTGAAAAGCAGCATAAGTTTTGAACCCTAGTGCCGCATAGAGATCTTGACCACCCATAGTCGGGCCAAACCTTAATATTAGCTGCTTCGACAAATCGGCCAGAGGATCGTGGGGCATAGCTGAACCTTGAATTAAGTTAATTAGGGTTAATCTTGACTGCATTTACATAAATGTTCTAGGATGTGCTGAACCCCTATTCAAGTGACACCATGAAAAAGAAGCGCGGAGGACAAAGGACACATTGGGCAGAAAAAGCCAGAGTGTGGACTTGGTATCGAGAAATTAAACGGCGCTGCAATTGGTCAGATTATGTTCTAGATTATGAGTTTGCCTGGACGGATGAAGGTATACCTTCTCGTTCGATTGACCACAGGCCAAGAATGTTTGAATGGATACGCAAAGTCGCCCGAAAACCAGAGGGTCAAGATCCGCGTTGGCGCGATATGAATTCGCTGGTAATCGCCGTTGAGCAGCACCCTTTATTTCATGGTACAAGGACGCTATACCAAGCCGAATTTTGGGATATTCTACAGGAGCAAACATCAACACCTAGTCTTGCTCAAAACCGTGTAGATCAACTTCTACAAGTTTATGGCCTAGTCAGAATTAATCCTGACTCTGTTGTAGAAATTACCAAGTTGATCGAAAAATATGGTCGGGAACAAGTCTTTGATCGCTGTTTGATGCTGTCATTGAGGAGAATGGACGGTCTGTCAGCCATGGCTCTGGTTTGGTTATTGTATTTGCAGACTGAGCCAGCTCATAATTGGCGGTTTCGAGAAATACTTGAATCGATAGCTGACAAGCAATTAGATCATTTTTTTAGCCACTATTTCTTGCTGGACTTGCATCTGACATACTACACAGATGCAATTCATACGCTTCAACACATTAGGCTTGACATGTCGGAACGACCACCTTATGGCTTCGGATACATTGAAACTATCGGGACTTGGCCAATCCTTCCTAATGAGTTGATAAATTCCATTTCCGCAGAACAGTTGTTCTCGCTTGATCTCCTATAAACTAAGATCAATATTGTTGTTGCTCTAAGGGTCTACGATATTCAATGTGCATCGCTTGAAGTATATGGTTATATTGATATACGAGTCAGCCAATTAATGTAGCTAACTATTTAGTGCTGGTGCAAAGAATCAATGATTGGACATGCTGTTTCGTAATTCTCTTTTTCGCATTTTCCGATCAATTCCTGAAGCGTCTCGCGAATACGTTCAAGTTCAGCGATTTTAGCATTTACCATATTCAATTTTATCAGTGAAGCATCATGCGTTTGCTGGCAAGCATCACAAGCTTCCATGGCCAATAACTCTTTAATCTCCTCAAGTGTAAAACCAATCGCCTGGGCGCGTTTAATAAAGTGTATCTCCTCAATGCACTTTTCTGAGTAATAACGAAAGCCACCTAAGACTTTAGGAGGCTCTTCTATCAAACCTTTACGCTGGTAAAACCTGATCGTTTCAATATTGACTTCAGCCGCTTTGGCCACTTTGCCGATGGTTAGTTTTGGTTGCATCACATCACCTAGAATAAACCCTAAAACAGGTTGACATCGTACTATAGTACATCCTTTATAGTACGCTTTTAACTCTATAGATGGAGATTTTATGGCACAAGATAAACTAGCGAATACCACGCTCATTGGCGGTGCAATAGCCGCGATTGCAGCTTCCGCTTGTTGTTTAGGACCCCTGATTTTAATCAGCTTAGGTGTTGGCGGCGCTTGGATATCGAATCTGACGATGCTTGAACCCTATAGACCCATTTTCATCGGCATTGCTTTGATCTGCATGGCTTTGGCCTATCGCAAGATCTACTCAGATCAACCTGCAAATGCATGTGTACCGAATACATTGTGTGCTAAACCACAGACCAATAGAAACTATCGAGTAATGTTCTTGGTAGTGTCAGCGCTGGTGTTGATTGCTTTACTTTACCCTTACTTCGTTACTTTACTTGAATAGGAAATTGTCCATGTTGAAATCCATTATTTTAACTACCTCATTTGTGACCGCGTTGAGCACTTCAATCTTTGCATATGCGGCAATTCAGCAGGTGACGCTTGAGGTTGCTGGCATGACATGTTCTTCCTGCCCTATCACTGTCAAGAAAGCGCTTAGTAAAGTGAAGGGTGTGCAACAGGTCACAACCGACTTTAAACATAAGCAAGCAGTTGTTAGCTTCGATGATACCCAAACCACCTTGCAAAAGCTTACCGATGCCACAGCGAATGCTGGTTACCCATCTAAAATAAAAAACACATTATTAAAAAAGACGCCTTAATATGAAACTAATCAATCTCAACATTAGTGGAATGACCTGTAATCACTGTGCAAGTACTCTTGAAGCTGCTTTAACAAATGTATCAGGGGTGGATAAAGTCTCAGTATCTTATGCTAAAAAATTCGCACAAATAACAGTAAAGCCTGAGGCGGATCTTAATATTGAAACATTGATCAAAACTGTCCAAGCCACTGGCTATAGTGCTGAATTGGATGACACGCAATCACCAGTTTTACCAGTAACGGTAAAGTCACATCATAAGCCACTCAATATTGTCATCATCGGTAGTGGCTCAGCCGCATTTGCAGCAGCATTGGAAGCAAAAGATCTGGGGGCTCAAGTCACCATGATCGAAGCTGGCACGATTGGGGGTACTTGTGTCAATGTGGGCTGTGTACCCTCAAAAATCATGATTCGTGCTGCACAAATGGCGCATCAACAAGCGCATCATCCGTTCCCTGGGATTGAAACGCATGTGCCCGGCATTGACCGTGCAAAACTGGTTATACAACAACAGACCAGAGTCGATGCACTGCGACATGAAAAGTACGAATCTATTCTTGAGACTAATCCTGAGATTAATCTAATCAAAGGGCGTGCCCATTTCCAAGACCTCAATACTGTTATCGTTACAAAAGAAGACGGTGCGCAGCAAATAATAACAGCAGATCGCTTTCTAATCGCAACAGGGCGTAGGCCAGTGTTACCTCCAATAGCTGGCTTGGCGGATTCCCCTTACTGGACCTCTACCACGGCACTCATCGCCACAGAAATACCCCAACATCTGATTGTGCTGGGGGCATCCGTAGTGGCCGTTGAGATCGCACAGGCGTTTTTACGACTAGGCGCCAAAGTAACCATGCTAGCCCGCTCCAGCTTGCTCTCGCAAGAAGACCCAGACATTGCAGACGGCTTGCAACAAGCACTAGTTGCTGAAGGTATGGTCGTCATGACACACGCGATTGTTAATCATGTTAAGCATGAAGACAATTTGTTTCATTTGACTGTGGGTGACGAGACGATAAGTGGCCATCAGCTACTTGTTGCAGCTGGGCGCACACCCAATACGAGAGATCTAGGCTTAGAAAATATTGAAGTGAATATGACCTCTCAGGGTGAAATTATTGTCGATGCACAAATGCGTTCTTCGTCACCGAATATCTTCGCAGCAGGTGATTGCACCCCATTACCGCAATACGTCTATGTAGCCGCGGCCTCTGGGAAAACAGCGGCGCGCAATATGACAGGGAATGAAGCCACATTAGATCTTCTGGCCATGCCAGCTGTGATTTTTACTGACCCACAGGTGGCGACTGTGGGCCTGACAGAACAACAGGCGCAAGCACAAGGTTTAAAAGTTGAAAGCCGCAAACTGGGGCTTGAAAATGTACCGCGTGCGCTGGCTAACTTTGATACCAATGGATTTATTAAAATTGTAGCAGAACAAGAAACTGGCCGTATAGTTGGTGTGCAGATATTAGCGGCAGAAGCAAGTGAAATGATTCAAACAGCGGTGCTTGCAATCCGTCATCGCATGACCGTACAAGGCATAAGCCAAGAATTATTCCCATACCTGACGATGGTGGAAGGTATAAAGCTGTGTGCTTTGACCTTCTTTAAGGATGTAAAACAGTTGTCTTGCTGTGCAGGGTAATTGAAATATTTGTTATTTAATACTGAAAGTAACATTGGAAAATCAATGTAATCTTTAATTTATAATTTAGATAGGCCATAAATCTTACTTACCACACCTGGTCCTCAGAGTTGGTTAATGCCGTGTAAAGTTTGTGGCCTTTTCTTATTGTGCCGCATCTATGCAATATAAATGCAATATTATGATTCATACAATTCAATGAATTTATACTTTAGGCAGGAGTTGTATGAGCATTTGGCAATAGTTAACAATATTCATCATTAAAAAAACAGTGTGAGCAACCAAGTCGACTTTGGCGAGCACTTCATTTAGAAATTAGTTGATCAATTTAATGATACTGGTCGACATCAACTTTTGATGCAATCGCAGAGCATCCAAATGTTCATTACTTAGGTAATGTAACCCTTGGTAAAGAAATAACACTGGACGAATTAAAAAGTTTGTTCAATGCGGTAGTTTTTACGACAGGCATGCCAAATGGAGCAAACTTAGACATACCTGGAGAGACATTGAGTGGCGTGCATCCTGCTACTAGTTTCATTGGCTGGTATAACGGTCACCCAGACTTTCAGAACACTGAATTCGACTTCTCAGTCACTGATGCAGTTATTATTGGTCATGGGAACGTGGCGGCTGATGTAGGTAGGATTCTTTCTAAATCAATTGATGATCTAAGAAAATCTGATATTACAGAGCAAGCCTTGCAGCAATTGTCAGAAAGTAGAATCAAAAACATACGCTTGGTAGGTCGAAGAGGTCCGGTTCAAGCTAAGTTCACCTCCAAAGAGATACACGAGCTAGGCAAGCTTGAAAATTGTCTGATTAAGGTAAACCCAAATCATCTTGATCTGAATTTAGCAAGCCAAATTGAGTTAGAGGAAGTTTCTAATACCATCGGCAAGAAAAATTACTCCCTCTTCCAAGACTACAGCAAAAATTTCGATTACCACGGATTTGATAAACAATTACACATCGATTTCATGATGAGTCCGAAAGCCTTTATAGGTCAAAAAAAATTGCAGGCCGTTAGCTTCGATATCGTAAATTTGACTGGTCCGGCATTTAACCAGGTTACAGAAAATACCCTTCAAACTCGCCATCTGGAAGCGGGACTTGCTTTTAGCTGTGTAGGATTCAGGGGGGGGGAGTTCAATGGACTTGTAACCAACATTAAAAACGGAGCGCTACATAATATTGATTCGAGATTAATTGACAACGACGGTAATAGAATTCTAGGTCTATATGCTGCCGGTTGGGTAAAACGAGGCCCTAGAGGAGTTGTAGGAACCAACAAAGAGTGTGCCCAAGATACTGTAAATAGAATGATGGATGATATCGAAAATATCTCAAAACGCAGTAAACCAGGCTATCCAGCTCTCTCTCATCTCCTATTTGAAAGATATGTTCAATATGTAACCTTCAAAGACTGGAAGATAATTGACGCTCAAGAGATTGGACGGGGCAAACCATTAGGTAAACCACGAGAAAAGTTTACTTCGGTGACTGAAATGCTTATGTGCATTTAAGACAGATCATGCCTGAACTTATAGATCCTTTTGGTCGTAAAATTGAATATCTGAGACTGTCAGTAACTGACAGGTGCGATCTCAGATGCAATTACTGCATGCCTGTTGGGTTTTCAGATTACGAAGTACCAGAGAACTGGTTGACGTTCGATGAAGTTGAACGGGTAGTCAGAGCGTTTGCCAAATTAGGAGTGAGCAGTGTCAGAGTAACCGGTGGTGAGCCGTTACTTCGCAAAAATTTGCCGTATCTAATTTCACGGTTATCTAAAATTAGTGGATTGAATGATATTTCATTAAGCACTAACGGCACTCAATTGACCAAATACTCTAGTGTACTTAAAGAAGCAGGCTTGAATCGGATTAATGTAAGTCTAGATAGTCTGGACCCCACTGAATTTGACGAGATTTGTGGAAAAAATGTATTAGATAAGGTTTTACAAGGACTAGACTCTGCCAAACGTGATGGCTTTACACCCATTAAAATCAATGCAGTTTACTCTCCAAATACAACCGTCCCATCAGCAGAGACATTGATAGAATATGCAATGCGTAATAGTTTTACCCTCAGATTTATTGAGGTAATGCCAGTCGGCGATACAGGCAGGGATATTGGCGTCTCCAACCTCCAAATATTAAAGAAGCATTGTGAAAGCAGATATGGATTAGTGGAGACTCTTGAGCGAGGCCCTGGCCCGGCAAGATATTTAATCTCCCCTGTAAATGGTTTTAAGATAGGATTCATTACACCGATGTCGCAGCACTTTTGCGAGACCTGTAATCGAGTGCGCCTTTCAGTCGATGGTACGATTTATCTCTGTCTTGGTCAAAACGATAAATTTGAACTACGGCCACTATTACGTGCTGGGATTTCTGATGAAGATCTGATTGAAGCAATAAAGCTGGCAATTACATTTAAGCCTGAGAGACATGTATTTAATGAGCAGCCTGATAAAATCATCCGCATCATGGCAAGAACCGGTGGCTAGCGATATATAAATTAACTTTCTCAGAAGTTGTTCAAAACTTTTTGCACAAGTAATTAATAGTAAGCCTGAAAAGAATACTCTTTCTATAGATTAGAGCCCCGACCAAAAGCTGAAGGATAGGTTCAAAACGCATCTAGAAATCTACACCCCATACAACTCTGTATCGCGCTTTACCCGAAAACAAATGATCGATTGCTTCATAAATCTGAATCATCCAAAAGTGTTCTACTAGCGGTGAAATACGGTTTCTTGCCGCGAACCCTAACATTCTTTCAGTAGTTGATGGGCTGACAATCGCAGAACTGAATCGCCCTAGTGCCAGCCAATAAATATTGAATAGAGCCAGTCTATTTTATGAATTTTACGATTCCAATTCGAGTTAAGATAGTGTTGACAATGAAGATTTAATATTCAGTAATTGAATTAATTTTGAAGTTTTATTTATTAAGTATGGACAAATTCAACTCTTATCTAATTGTCGAGTTCCGTACTTTAATCATAACGAATCCCTCCCCCCTGAGCCATCAAGTCGAATTTCAGGTGGGATATGCGTTTGCAATATCCATTTAGTGGAGAAGAATTCTGAGTATAAGTGTACAAATAGAAAATTTTGATATCGCTGAGGAAATCAAAT
>Ga0208635_100364_pt1 | contig 11734 bp, 10 predicted proteins | sample LakWasMe93_HOW11_2_FD_183915 | JGI IMG/M metagenome (GOLD analysis project Ga0208635, IMG submission 183915) | Freshwater sediment methanotrophic microbial communities from Lake Washington under simulated oxygen tension - Sediment Metagenome... | ecosystem: Environmental > Aquatic > Freshwater >...
ACACCAAACGCGTTCACTACGACATTCCGCTGATCGGCATCGACGACCTGAAAAAAATCCTGCCGCTGGGCTGCGTGCCGGTGGCCGTGGAACTGGTCGACGGCGCCCGTTCGCTGCCGGAATACACTCACCCGGATCGCGCGCTGTACATCTTTGGCCCGGAAGACGGTTCGCTGGATAAAGAGATTCGCGACTGGTGCGAAGACGTGGTCTACATCCCGACCACCGGTTGCATGAATCTTGCGGCCACCGTCAACGTCGTGCTGTACGACCGTATGGCTAAGGGCCTCAACACCCGCTCCGGGCCGAAATTCCGCTGAACCGACGCACATCCGATGGAACAAGCCGCCCGCCTCGGCAGTCAGCTTAATTATCTATTCTTGAAGCAGTCCTTCCAGCAGGAGACAGATCATGAGCGAACTCAAACGCGTGGAGCGCATCGAATCCACCCCGTTCCAGAGTCATTCCGACCATAACGTCCACGGTTGGGAACGCGCCGGCTCCGTCGCCGGCGGCCTGGTGATGGTGGGCAAAGGCCTGCGTCGCGGCGGTATTTTCGGATTGATCCAGGTGGCGATCGGTGGCGTGGCGCTGGCCCGTGGCATTACTGGCCACAGTTCGGCCAAGAGCCTGTTGGAAAAGAGCCGTCAGGACATGAACAACGTGCGGGCGAAGATCGAGCGTGACGGGGAAGACCTGGCTCGGTTGAAGGCGAACGCCGGGGCAGCGACCAAAACCGCCAGCGTGACCGGGAATGAGTCGTTGAAGTCGCCGAAAGCCGGGGTTTGATTCGGGATTTTGTGTCGCGGTTCAGGGCCTCATCGCCGGCAAGCCGGCTCCTACAGGGGGACGCGTTCCAAATGTAGGAGCCGGCTTGCCCGCGAAGGCGGTGTTACTGAAGCAACCCGGTATCAAGCACCTTGGAAGACTCGCCAATCACGCTCTCGGCCAGTTGAATGAATTCCTTGGTATCCACACTCTCCAAGCGCATCGCCCCGCGCAACACATCATCGAGCGAGCGCTTGTTGCGGGTTTTAATACGAATTTCCTGATCCAGTTCACTCAGCAATAGAACCGCTTTGCCAATCTGCGCAGGGCTGATTTGCTCACCCCGCAACGTCGTGACCTTCTGGCTGTCCTTGGCCAACTTCTTGTGCAAACTTTCATACCGCTCATCACTCATTCCACCGGCGCGGCGCACCAGTTCGATGGCGTAATACTCGGCAAAGCCTTCGCTGATCCAGTCGCTGCGCTGCTTGTCGTTGATGCGCCCGAACACTTGGGCCAGCTCACGCACCAGCGCGCTGCTGCCACTTTCGCTGACCAGTGGCAGACGCGAATTCAGATAGATCGACTCTCGCGCCGCCAGACTGCCGCGCCACATCGGGTCGTTGGCACCGACGATCAGCAACTTGGCGGGATGACGTGGAAACACAGCCTGCACTTGCGGCCAGACGAACGTCAGCAGCGTCAGCACGTCCATGCGGCGCATGCCCTGGCCCTGAGGCGAGGCGACGGTGACTTCGGTTTCCCCAAGCCGGGTGCGACGGCTGCCGAGGTGACCGGCGAGCATCCAGCCGGTTGGCCGGTCGAACAGGCGCGAGACGTTGTCGATGCGGAATTTGTTCTTGCCGATCCGCGGCCAGGCGGTTTCGACGCTTTTCCATCCGGTGGGCAATTCGAATTCAAGGCGTGACACCAATTCGATGCCGTCCTGCTGATCGAGTCTGGCGGCCGGAACCAGGTCGTCGCCACGTATCAGCGCCCAGGTCGGGGTCATGCGCGTGTCGAAGCTGCCGCTCTTGCGACCGTGGCTGATGCGCACGCGGTAGGTCAGGCTGGCCTTGTCGGCCGCCGGGCGCCAGACACCCCGGGCCTCTTTGCCCGGCGTGAGTTGCCATTGGCCGTCGGCCTTGAAGTCGCTGTAATGGCTGCCGTCGCCGAGGTCGAAATCCAGACTGCGCACCGCCGAACCCTGGGCCAGCGTCAGGCGCACTTCAGCCTGATCGCTTTGCGGCAACAGGCGCACGTGGTAATCCAGATCGACTTTCTTCGCCGCCCACACCGACGAACTCAGGGCCAGCAGCCCAACGGCCAACGCCAGCCGCAATCCCACAGCCATACACACTCCCTTGTAAAACTAACCTGCGCGGAAAATCAGATGGTCTTCCCAATCGTCCTCGGGCACGCTGCCTTCGGCGAGCATGCGCCCGGACTGGGAAATACGTTCGTGATGCACGGCATCGCGATCACCGCACACCAGATGGTGCCAGAGGGGCAAATCCTTGCCCTCGCTGACCAGGCGATAACCGCAGGTCGGCGGCAGCCATTTGAACTCATCGGCCTTGCCCGGTGTGAGCTGAATGCAGTCCGGCACGAATTCACGACGGTTGGGGTAATCGCTGCACTGGCAGGTTTTCAGGTCCAGCAGTTTGCAGGCGATGCGCGTGTAATAAACGCTGTTGTCGTCTTCATCCTCAAGCTTTTGCAGGCAGCACAGGCCACAACCGTCGCACAGCGATTCCCATTCCTCTTGATCGAGTTGATCGAGGGTTTTGCGTATCCAGAACGGTTCGACTTTGGCGGCCATGGCTCAAGCATCAACATCAGGTGGTGAAAAGGCCGCCAGTCTAGTGCCAAGGCCGTTGTGGGCCAAGCATTGGCGACTGCCGGTAGAACGCGCTTGTCAGTTTTTGCGCTGCCCAGTAGGGTTTCGCGTCGCCCCTCACTTTCAAACGTAGCAAGGAATCTATTGATGAGTGCCAATCCACGCGTTGCCGATTATGCCATCCACCCTCAATTCACCGATCGCTGGTCGCCCCGCGCCTTCACCGGCGAGGCTATCTCCGAGGAAACCCTGCTGAGCTTCTTCGAAGCCGCACGCTGGGCGCCATCGGCCTACAACTCGCAGCCTTGGCGGTTTCTCTACGCGCGCCGCGATACGCCGAACTGGGAGCGTTACCTGGGTCTGCTGAACGAGTTCAACCGCAGCTGGGCGCAACACGCCTCGGCGCTGGTGATCGTGATCTCGAAAACCACCTTCACAGCGCCCGGCGCCACCGAAGAAACCCCGGCGCTGTGGCACACCTTCGACACCGGTTCTGCCTGGGGCCATCTGGCGCTGCAAGCGAGCATCAGCGGCTGGCACACTCACGGCATGGCCGGTTTCGATCAGGAACTGACCCGCAAGGAGCTGAACATTCCTGAAGGTTACGCTCTGCACGCGGCAGTGGCGGTGGGCAAGCTGGGGGACAAGGCGACGCTGGCGGATTACCTGCAAGCCCGTGAAGAGCCGAGCCCGCGTCGTCCGTTGAGCGAGTTGGCGGCTGAAGGCGACTTCACCCTCTAAGCCACACCGCAAAACCAATGTGGGAGCGGGCTTGCTCGCGAAAGCGGTGTACCTGACAGAGTTAATGTCGACTGACAAACCGCTTTCGCGAGCAAGCCCGCTCCCACATTTTTTATTACAGTGGGTTCAATACCCGCGATTGAAATCCACTTCGCCGCGCAACGCTTCACCCGCCTGATACGCCCGCAAATTCTCGACAAACAACTTCACCATCATCGTCGGCGACGTTGGTGCGGAGCTGTGGCCGGTCAGCAGCAGGCCCCAGGCCGTCCAGAACGGATGACGTTGCGGCAGCGGCTCCTGACGGCAGACGTCGATCACAGCGCCCGCCAGATGCCCTTCCTTCAAGGCTTCCACCAGATCCGCATCGACCACCGCTACGCCGCGCCCGACGTTGATGAACAACCCGGTCGGCTTGAATTGCTTGAACAGCGCCGCGTTGTACAGGTCGTGGGTGCTCGGGGTGTTCGGCAGCAGATTGATCACGTAATCCACTTCACCGACCAGGCGCGGCAAGTCCGCCAGCGCTCCCACTTCGACAAACGGCGCCTGCTCGCGGGCTTCGCTGGCGATGCCATACAACTCGACGCCAAACGGCAGCAGGAACTGCGCGACGGTCTGGCCGATATCGCCGGTGCCGACGATCAAGACCTTGCGCCCCGCCAGGCTTTGGCCCTGACGGCTATCCCATTTGCGCTCGACCTGACTGACCAGCCGCGGCAGCACTTCGCGTTCGTGGCCGAGCATGTAGGTCAGCACGTATTCAGCCATGACCTGACCGAAAATCCCGACAGCGCGAGTCAGGCGATAGTGGCGCGGCAAACCGTCGGCCAGCAGCGGCGTGATCCCGGCCCAGGTCGACTGCAACCATTGTGGCTGGTGGCCCTGACGCAACAGGGTGGCCAGGAGGTCCGGCTGACCCAGCCAGATCGGGCAATCGGCAGCCTGACTGGCCAATTCGGCGGAGTCTCCGCTGGTCAGCACTTCCAGATCAGGTGCTGCCTGACGCAACAGTTGGGCATACACAGGGTGGTCGTGTTCAGCAATCAGAACGCGCATGGTTCAAACCTTTCAAAAGCAGTGCAGACGGCCGCCGAGGGAGTATCGCTCCCTCGTTGCGGCCATCGCCAAAATCATTCCAGTTTTTCATAAAGGCTCTGAACAGAGCCTGTCTGCCGACTACATCGGGTCGTTGCGTCGCAACAACTCTTCCGGCAAGTGTTCGATGTATTCGTCTTCGGCCGGTGGCATTTGTAGGTGATAACCCTGCTTGTCGAGGTTTTCCAGCACCACGGCGATGTCCTCGCGCGACAGCTTGCGCTCGGGGGTCAACACCAGATCGAAGGCGTGGATGGCTTTGCCGAAGGCCGCCATCAGTGTTTCGGGCACGCGCTCCAGTGCATCGCTCTTGAGCACATAGAGGTACATTTCGTTTCTTTTCGAGCTGCGGTAGATGGAGCAAATACGTTTCAAGGCTGTTCTCCGGCGGTGGCCAGGCTGTCGAGCAGCGCCTGGCCCATCAATTCGCGGCGCCAGCCACGCAGCGAATCAGGCAATTGGTAAGGACCATTGGGGAAGCCGCTCTTGAGCAGCGCTTCCAGGGTTTTCTTGCGCAGCATCAGTTCCGGCGCCACGTTCAGTCGCTCGGCTTCGGCCTGGCCGAGTGCACGCAACTGTTTGATCAGTGCGGCAGCATCCACCGGCAACGGTTCCGGCACGGCTGGCGGCCATTGATCTGGCGACACACTGCCAGAGCGCTTGATCAGATCAAGCAGAAATTCGCCGTCCTGACGCACGGTACGCGGGTGCATGTCTTCGATTTTCGCCAACGCCCCGAGGTTGTCCGGTTGCGTGCGCGCCAGCGGCCACAGGGAATGTTCACGGATGATGCGATTGCGCGGCAGATCACGGGCGCGGGCCTCGCGCTCACGCCAGGCGCAGAGTTCACGCAAAACGGCGAGCTGAGCGCGAGACAACTTCCAGGCCAGTTTCGCTTCGCGGTAAACCTCGTACGGGTCGACTTCACGACGCAGGTTGGCCACCAGCTCGGCGCCGTCTTCCAGGACCCAGGCGTACTTGTCGTCAGACAGCTTCGGACGAAGCTGTACGAAAACTTCCGCCAGGTGCAAGGCGTCTTCGGCGGCGTAGCTGATCTGGGTTTCGGACAGCGGGCGTTGCAGCCAATCGGAACGGGTCTCGCCCTTGGGCAGGTCGATGCCGAGCACTTCCTGCACCAACCGCGAATACCCCATGGAGAAACCGAGGTTCAGGTAGGCAGCGGCCAATTGCGTGTCGAACAGCGGCGCCGGCAGGCTGCCGGTCAGGCGCAACAGCACTTCGAGGTCTTCGCTGCACGCATGGACGACTTTGACCACGGCCGGGTTTTCCAGCAACGCGGCCAGGGGTTGCCAGTTGTCGATGGTCAACGGGTCAATCAGGTAAGCGCGTACGCCATCGCCGATCTGCAGCAAACCCGCGATCGGATAAAAGGTGTCGACCCGCATGAATTCGGTGTCGAGGGCAACGTAGGGCAGCTGCTGCCACTCGGCGCAAAACCGGCCGAGGCTATCGTTGTCGCGAATCCAGTGAATATCGATGGCCACACGGCTCTCCCTTGAAGAATGGCGCGCAGTATATATCGCCCCCGGCGATTTCCGCGCCTCCACTGAACAAGAGCTTTAGCGAAAACACCTGCTTGTTAGCAAGAATTGTCTGACGGAGGGAGGTTATCTGGCCTTACGCAGCACGTAGACGCGCATCTGCGTGCAACCGGGCAGGAAATCCTGATGGCTGAGTAAACGGAATCCGGCCTGTTTGAACTCGGCTTCCACCTCGGCCTTACTGGCCAGATGCCGGGCATGAGTGCCTTGTGCATCGGGTTGCCGGCGTTTGAAATGAGCTTCGACCCGCACCGCGACAATCACGGTGTCGCGGCTGACCCGGTGGAACTCACCGAGCATGGCTGACCGATGCTCGGCGCAGGCGATGTGCTGAAACAGTTGCATGCAAAAAATGCAGTCCACCGCATTCGCCGACAAGCCGATGGCGAACGCCGAACTCTGAAAGGTCTTGACCCGTTTCAACAGCTCTTGCGGATGATGGATCGGGGCGTGATCGAGCATGTCCTGCGACGGATCGGACGCCAGGATCACCCGGTTCGCGTGTTCGGCCAGCACCGGCCAGAAACGTCCGGCCCCGCAAGCGACGTCAAGAATCAACCCCGGCTCACCGGCCACTTTGAGCGCGTTGCGCACCAACTGCTCGTCCCGCCAGAACGCCAGGCGCCCGGCCAGACCACGTGGACGCGGCTGCATGCAGACGCGGGCGTGTTCCTGGTCATAGCGCCGGGCGAACTCAAGCTCGAAGGCGGATGGGGGTTGAGGGGACATGTGTGATTGCTCTTGTAGGAAAATCTACCGGCCGCAGGTTAGCGGCCGATACGTGAAAAAAAGGTTGTCACCCTCACTCTTTGGCCAAAACGCCGTCGATCACCGCACCACGGCAGCCTGCAAACAGGTCCAGATCCTGGTTGTAGACCTTACTGTTGACCTCCAGCAGACCGAGCATCGAATGGAACAGATTGTCCTGGCTCAGCGGCTTCTCACGGCTCAATTGCAGGCAGTGTGTGTCCACCGAGAACGACTTTTGATAGCTGTCAGAGAACCAGGCCAGCATCGCAACATGCCTCTGTTGCTCCGGCGCCAGCATGTAAGGCGTGCCATGGAGGAACAGATTGTATTCGCCCAGGGATTCGCCGTGGTCCGACAGGTAGAGCATCGCGGTATCAACTTTGTCCTGGTTGCTGCGCAACAGATCGATCAGGGTCGACAGCACGTGGTCGGTGTAAACGAGGGTGTTGTCGTAACCATTGACGATACTTTCGCGACTGCAATTATTCAGGGCATTACTTTCGCAAACCGGGGTAAAGCGTTCGTACTCTTTCGGGTAGCGCTTGAAATACTCCGGGCCATGACTGCCCATCTGGTGCAACACCAACACCGTGTCTTTATCCAGGGTGTCGATGAAGTGCTGCAAACCTTGCAGGAGAATTTCATCGCGGCATTCACTATTGGCGCAGAGCACCGGGTCTTTCAGGTTACTGACATCGTCGAGGGTGACGCGGTCGCACGTGCCTTTGCAGCCTGACTGGTTATCGCGCCATATCACCTCCAGGCCTGCACGCTTGAGCACATCCAGCAGGCCTTCTTCATTCTTGGCCTTGCTCGCGTTGTAGTCCTTGCGGCCCATGTTGGAAAACATGCAGGGCACCGACACGGCCGTTTCAGTACCGCAGGAATGCACATCGGTGAACGCAATCAGGCCGGCTTCTTTATCCAGTTTTGGCGTGGTGTCACGGTTATAACCCAGCACACCGAAGTTCTCGGCCCGGGCACTTTCACCGACCACCAGCACGGTCAGGGATTTGCGGCTGTGCGCTTGCCAGGTCGGATTTCTCTCGGCGTCCTCACCGATTTTAACGAAAGGCTGATGGGCCGAAGCGACTTGCTCACGCAGGTAGCTGAACGAGGCGCCGATGTAGTTACTCGGGACCACCATCAAACGCAATTCATGGTGATTGCGAAACAGTGAGGACAAGCCCTGATAGTTGACCAGTGCGACGCCACCGATCACCGCCATCGACGCAACACTTACCAGTACTTTACTGAGCAACTCACGGTGCCAGCGACGGTAATTAATTGGCGTCTTCCACAACAACCACGAAGGTAAAACCCCGAGCAGAACAATATAAACAAGTAACTTTATCGAGAGTAAGTCACGCACTTCCGTGGCATTGGTTTGCGCAAAGTTACGCAACATGCCGGTGTCGATAAGTGCACCGTATTGCCCCATGAAATACGCCACCCCGGCGCTGATCATGAAGAGTAGGGTCAAGACCGGCTTCAACAGCGGGCGGAACGCCAACAGGGTCAATACGATGTTGAAAGCAGCCAGAATCATCAAGCCAAAAGCCACACGCATGACGATGCCTTGACCGTCGAACGCGGTGATTTCAAACAAATGTTGCCAGAGCACCAAATTAAAGCCTGTCAATAAAAAGGCACTGGCAATCAACGTCACCCACTCGGGGCGAACGGCTTTGAGTTTCCACATGATAATCGGCTGTTCCTGAAAAGAAGTGCCGTCGGTCAATGTGAAAATTTCATTGACCGCGACAGCACTAATTTTAAGTAGCCAACCATCAATTTTTTGTGAAAAAGAAGCCAACGATTAGTTGGCTTAAGGCGTTTAACTAAATCTTCAGTTGTATTTGAGAATGGTTCAGGCCTGGTTCAGGTACCAACGCCAATCCTGCTCACCGACCTCGCCCATGAATTGACGATACTCGGCACGCTTCACCGCGAGGTAAACACCCAGAAATTCTCTGCCGAAGGCCTCTCGCGCCCAGCCCGAACCTTCCAGTGCGCGCAAGGTGGTCAGCCAGTCGGTGGGCAGCAGTTCCGTGGCCTGGGCGTAACCATTGCCCTCCACGGGCGCTCCCGGGTCCAGTTGTTCGCGAATGCCGCGATGGATACCCGCCAGAATCGCCGCAGCCGCCAGGTACGGGTTGGCGTCGGCGCCGCAAATGCGATGTTCGATGTGCCGCGAGAACGCCGGCCCGCCTGGCACGCGTAGACTCACGGTGCGATTGTCCACGCCCCAGGTGGCCGCCAGCGGCGCGTAACTGTTGGTCTGGAAGCGACGGTAGGAGTTAGCGTTCGGACAGAACAGCAACAACGAATCGAGCAAAGTGCTGAGCATCCCGCCAACCGCCTGTTTGAGCAGCGGCGTACCGTCTGCGGCTTCGCTGGCGAACAGGTTGTTGCCGTCCTTGTCCGCGAGGCTGACGTGCATATGCATGCCCGTGCCGGCCAGGTCATCGAACGGTTTAGCCATGAAGCACGCGGTCATCCCGTGCTTGTGCGCCACGCCCTTGACCAGGCGCTTGTAGCGCACGGCTTCGTCCATCGCCTGCAAGGCGTCGGTGCGATGCTCAAGGGTGATTTCCACTTGCCCCGGCGCGTATTCGGAAATCGCCGTGCGCGCCGGGATGCCCTGGAGTTTGCAGGCGTTGTAGAGATCCGCCAGAAACGGCTCGATCTGCTCCAGTTCACGCAAGCCGTAGACTTGAGTTCCGCGCGGGCGCCCGCCATCGACATCCCGCGCCGGTTGCGGCCGGCCGTTGCTGTCGCGCTGCTGATCCAGCAGATAGAACTCCAGCTCCGCGGCCATCACCGGGTAATAACCGTCCGCCTGCAAGCCTTCGATCACCTTCGCCAACAGGTGCCGCGGGTCGGCGATGGTTGCCGGCATGCCCTCCTTCGGGTGCATGCTGACCTGCACCGCCGCCGTCGGAATCAATCGCCATGGCATGCGCGTCAGGCTGCCGCTGATCGGGTAGGCCCGGCAATCGATATCCCCCACGTCCCAGACCAGACCGGAGTTTTCCACGTCATCGCCGTTGATGGTCAGGCCCAGGATAGTGCTTGGCAGGGGGCGACCGCTTTCGTAGACCGCCAGCAGTTCATCGCGATGCAACAACTTGCCCCGTGGCACACCGTTGTTATCGAGGATGAACAACTCGAACATCTCGATATCCGGATTCTGCTCCAGAAAAGTCAGGGCTTCTTGTTTCGTGGCGAAGGAGGTCGTGGCACAACTCATAGGAATTCTCTTGTTTCCGCGTCAGGCAAACGCGCAGGCGCTGCCGGTTTGATCCCGGCGCACAGCGCAGGACCTGTAGGAACTATCAACGGGAAAGGCAGGAATCCGGTGGGCGCGCGTGACGGCAATGCCACAACGCCCAGAAGGCGAGTTCGGAAGGAAGTGCGACTGGACAATCGTCCATAAAGAAGACCGCAGTAGACAGATGAGCAGCAGCGTCACATGGCTGGTTAAGTCGTTAAATCGGGATTTGAAGAACTTTGGTTGTGGGTTGGCTAAACAATCAACCAGCCACCCTATACCCAGTGTGGCTGCCGCCACACAAACCATTGTAGGAGCGAGCCTGCTCGCGATGGCGGAGAGTCAGGCAACATAAATATTGAATGATTAATTGCTATCGCCGGCAAGCCGGTCTCGCTCCGACAGGGTTCTGTGTTGCGGCAGAGGTATTTGATTTTTAAATACTGCGACGGACTTTCTGATTTGCGGCTTCCAGGCCTCTCGCGCCTAATCGGGCCCTGTCATTCAAGGTCCAATCGATGGAAAACGTCCGCGCCGATTCTCGCCCTGCCTTCTGGTTGATGGTCAGCATCATGCTCGTCGCGCTGAACCTGCGCCCATCCATGGCCGCGGTCGGCCCTTTGCTCTCGGCGATTCGCGGCGATATCCCGCTGAGTTTCAGCCTGGCGTCGCTGCTGACCATGCTGCCGGTGATGGCCATGGGATTGGCGATGTTCTTCGGCCTCAGCGTCAGCCAATGGCTTGGCGAACAGCGCACGGTGGTGGTGTCGTTGCTGATCATCGGACTGGCGACGGTGTCGCGCCTGTTCCTCGACTCCGCGGCCGAACTGATCCTCAGCGCTGTTCTGGCAGGTGTCGGTATCGCGCTGATTCAGGCGTTGATGCCGACGCTGATCAAGTCGCGTTTCAGCGACAACGTTTCCGTGTGCATGGGCCTCTACGTCACGTCGATCATGGGTGGCGCCGCCCTCGCCGCGTCCTTCGCGCCGCTGGTGATGATGCGCACCGGCAGTTGGCGGGGAGGCCTGGCGATCTGGTCAATCCTGGCGTTGGCGGCGCTACTCTTCTGGCTCGGCCAACGTGCGGCGATGCCGGCACTGCCCGCTCATGCGCAACGAAACAGGTCGTTCTTCGCCAATTCCCGCGCCTGGTTACTCGCCATCTTCTTTGGTCTGGGCACAGCGTCCTACACCTGTGTGCTGGCCTGGCTGGCGCCGTACTACGTGGAAAAAGGCTGGAGCGAACAAAACGCCGGTTTGTTGTTAGGTTTCCTCACGGCCATGGAAGTACTGTCCGGCCTGGTGACGCCTGCGATCGCCAACCGCAGCCGTGACCGTCGCCTGGTGCTGGTGGTGTTGCTGGCGCTGATCATGGCCGGTTTCTGTGGGCTGATAGTGAGCCCGCAACACCTGAGTCTGTTGTGGCCGTGCCTGCTGGGGCTGGGCATCGGCGGACTGTTCCCGATGAGCCTGATCGTGTCGCTGGATCATCTGGACAACCCGCAACGTGCGGGCGGGCTGACGGCGTTCGTCCAAGGCATCGGCTACCTGATCGCCGGCCTCTCGCCGCTGATTGCCGGGATCATCCGCGATCAACTCGGCAGTTTCGAATGGGCCTGGTGGTCACTCACCGGCGTCATGGCGCTGATGATGTTGATGGTCCTGCGCTTCAACCCGCGGCACTACGCCCGCCACATTCACT
>Ga0208635_100368_pt1 | contig 11648 bp, 8 predicted proteins | sample LakWasMe93_HOW11_2_FD_183915 | JGI IMG/M metagenome (GOLD analysis project Ga0208635, IMG submission 183915) | Freshwater sediment methanotrophic microbial communities from Lake Washington under simulated oxygen tension - Sediment Metagenome... | ecosystem: Environmental > Aquatic > Freshwater >...
TCCTGCTCCGTGGGCCCGCCGCCATCGGCCATCCATGGCCGGGGGCGGCTAACCCGGCATCCATGCCGGGTTGCCCACTGCGCAGAACCTGCGCTCGGCCTCTCGAGGGGGCGCTCAGATCAAAAGCGGAAGGCGAGCTAACGCTCGGCCTGATGAGTGGTGGAAATCAAAAGCGTACGCCGATCCCTGTAGGAGCCGGCTTGCCGGCGAAAGGCGTGTGGGCAACGCGTTCATTCAGACAGCCCGCGTTATCGTTGACGTCCATCGCCAGCAAGCTGGCTCCTACAAGGGAAATGCATGTGCGTTTGGATAAATACGATCAACTGTAGGAGCCGGCTTGCTGGCGATGGCGGTGGGTCAGTCGAGAAATAAGTTGGCGGACCCACCGCTATCGCCAGCAAGCCGGCTCCTACAGGGGGATGCGTACGAACAAAGAGCCAGGTCGGCTGGCAGGCCGCCTCGCTTTTGCTTTTGCTTGGTTTTTGATTTTGATCTGCCCCGTCGGGAGGCCGAGTGGAGGTTCTGCGCAGTGGGCACCGCGGCAAGGATGCCGCGGTAGCCGCCCCCGGCCATGGATGGCCGATGGCGGCGGGCCCACGGAGCAGGACCGGAGCGAGGGCATGGCGAGCCTTGGCGAGCCACCGTACGTCAGGGGCAAAGCCTTTTGGTTCCTTTTCGGCGTTTGGAAAAGGGACTCGCCGTAAGGGCGAAACCACAAGCGGCCGTTACCGAAGAAACGGATATGTACACCATCCCCCTACCCACCCAACACATTCACCAACGTCGCCTGATTCTGCCACTGCGCCGTCTTGACCTGGGACAACGCATTCTGCGCCGCCAACTGCACCCGCTGCGCCTGCAGCACATCCAGAAACGGCGTCTCCCCCGCCTGCCACGCCCGTTGAATCTGCACGGCAGCCGAACTGGCCTGACTCGCCGCACTGGCCAGAAACGTCTGGCGCTCGGCATTACGTTGCGCAGCAGCCAGTGCCGACTCCACCTCGGACACCGCCACCAGCACAGTGCGCCGATAACTCAACAACGCCTGCCGCGCTTCCGCGTCCCGCAAATCAACCACATTACGTCGACGGCCACCATCGAGCACCGGCACGCTGGCATTCAAACCCGCGAGCCAGAACGTCGAACTGGCCAGGTTCGCCGCGCTCACACCATCAATCAAAGACCCCAGTGCAGCTGACAGACTCAAGCGCGGCAACAGATCCGCCTTGGCCACGCCGACCCGCGCATAGGCCGCGATCAAGCGAGCTTCCGCAGCACGGATATCAGGCCGGCGGCGCAACAGATCGGCCGGGGTTCCGGCCTCCAGCAACGACACCGTGGAAACCTGCACCGGACTGTCCCTGAACTGCTGATACAAACCCTCGGTCGGCTGGGCCAGCAGCACCGACAACCGATGCAGCGAACGCTGCCAGTTCAATTGCAGCGCCGGCACCTGAGCAGCGGTAGAGTCCGACTGCGAACGTGCACGCAACACATCCGCCTCCGGCGTGTCCCCGGCCGCATACAACTGCTCGGTCAGTTGCAAGGTCTGCGCCTGACTGGCAGCACTTTGCTTGACGATCGCCAGGCGTTCCTCCAGGCCGCGCGCCTCGGCATAGGCCTGGACCACCTCAGTGATCAACGCTACCCGCACGCCCCGCGCCTCTTCCTCGGTCGCGTTGAGGTCCGCGTCGGCAGCCCGCACGCCTTCGCGGATGCGTCCGAACAGATCGATTTCCCAGGCAGCACTCAACCCGACCGAGGTCGGCTCGGTGATCAGCGAATCCGTGAAACCGGCCTGATCGGCCGAGATCCGCTGACGCGCCGTGCTCGCCCCGAGATCGACCTGTGGGCTGCCCGACGCCGCGCTGATGTTGCGCAGCGCGCGCCCGGCATCGATACGCGCCAGGGCAATCTGCAGGTCAAGGTTTTGTCCCAGGGCGCGCTCGACCAGACGGTCCAGCAGCGGGTCCTGATAGCGCGTCCACCAGCTGTCGGTAACGCTCGCCGGACGTGCCGTTTGCGCGTTGACGAAACGCTCGACCGGCACGTCGGACGGCGGTGGCATCACCGGCGAAGCACAGGCGCTCAACAGCGCCGCTCCCAGCATCAGGCCTGGAGCACGAAGCAAGTTATTCATGGGCCACGCCCTGTTCAGAATGAATGGATTGAGCCTTGGCCTGACGCTCGCCACCCGCGAGGCGGCGGATCAGCACATAAAAGACCGGGGTGAACAACAGACCAAACAACGTGACGCCGATCATCCCGAAGAACACCGCCGAACCCACGGCCTGGCGCATTTCGGAACCCGCGCCTTCGGACATCACCAGCGGCAACACACCCAGCACGAAAGCCAGAGAGGTCATCAGGATCGGCCGCAAGCGCAGACGACACGCCTCAACCACGGCATCGACAATGCCCTGCCCTTCCTTCTCCTGCTGACGCGCCACTTCGACGATCAAAATCGCGTTCTTCGCCGCCAGTCCCACCAGCACGATGAAACCGATCTGGGTCAGGATGTTGATGTCGAGCCCCATCAGCCGTACGCCTCCGGCAGCCGCCAGCAAGCACATCGGCACGATCAACAGGATCGCCAGCGGCAGGCTCCAGCTGCCGTACTGCGCCGCCAGCACCAGGTAGACGAAGATCACGCACAGCGGGAACACCAACAACCCCATGTTGCCGGCCGTGGTCTGCTGGTAGCTGAGGTCGGTCCACTGATAAGTGATACCCGCCGGCAGCGTCTCTTGAGCCAGGCGCTCCATAGTCTTGATCCCGAACTCGGAGCCCAGCCCCGGCAACGTATCACCGTTGATTTCCGCGGTCGGGAACAGGTTGTAGCGCGGGAATCGCTCCACACCCAGCGCTTCATGCAGACGTGTCACGCTGGCAATCGGCACCATCTGACCGGCATCGTTACGCACCTTGACCCGTGCCAGATCCTCCGGCGTGACGCGGTACGGCAGGTCAGCCTGCGCCGTTACGCGATAAGTCCGCCCGACGAGGTTGAAGTCGTTGATGTACGACGAACCAAAGTAGGTTTCGATGGCCTGGTTGATCTGGCTGCTCGGTACGCCGAGCATTTCCGCCCGTTCGCGGTCCAGTTCAACGAACACCTGCGGCGTGCGGGCCGAGAACGGCGAGTACACGCCGGTCATGCCTTGGGTGGCGTTGGCGGCGGCAATCAGGTTATCGGTCGCTTTGGCCAGGGCTTCGGTGCCCAGCCCGGCAGTGTCCTGCAAACGCATGGAGAAACCACCGGTGCTGCCCAAGCCTTGAACCGGCGGTGGCGTGGCAACAATCACCGTCGCACCGCTGACCACTTTCAAACGTTCACGCAAGTCTTCGGCAATCCTGTCCGAGGTAAGCCCGTGGACCTTGCGCTCGGACCACGGCTGGAACACCGGCGCCAGACCGGCCGAGTTCGAGGAACTGGTGCCCGTCACCATCGAGAACCCGGAGAACGTCGGTACGCGATCCACTCCCGGCACCTGCAGGGCAATTGCCTCGATCTGCTGCGAGATTTCGTTGGTGCGCTCCAGCGATGCGCCATCGGGCAGTTGCACGATGACCACCAGGTAGCCGCGATCCTGAACCGGGATGAAACCCTTGGGCGTCGACACCAACAAGTATGCGGTCGCGGCGATCAGCACCGCGTAGATCGCCAGCATCAACGGTGTTCTGGCCACCAGGCCGCGTACGCTGCCGGCATAACTCGAAGAGAGTTTCAGGAAGCCACGGTTGAAGCCATCGGCCGCCCGTTTGAGCACGCCTGTTTTTGCGGCGTGATGCGCTTGTGGTTCATGCCGGCGCAGGATCATCGCCGCCAGGGCGGGAGACAATGTAACCGAGTTGAACAACGAGATCGCGGTGGCCACCGCAATCGTGATCCCGAACTGGCGGAAGAACTCACCCGAGATCCCCGGAATGAACGCAGTCGGAATGAACACCGCACACAACACCAGGGTAATGGCGATCAACGCACCACCGATTTCCTGCATGGTGACGATGGTCGCTTCCAGCGGACTCTTGCCATCGGCCAGATGCCGCTCGACGTTTTCCACCACCACGATGGCGTTGTCGACCACGATGCCCACGGCCAACACCAGCCCGAAGAGGGTCAGGTTGTTGATCGAATAACCGAGCATTGCCATGACCGCGAAGGTGCCCACCAGCGACACCGGAATGGCCAGGATCGGAATGATCGACGGCCGCCAGCCTTGCAGGAAAACCATGATCACCAGCACCACGAGGATGACCGCCTCGTAAATGGTCTTGCCCAGCTCGCCGATGCTGTCGGCAATGAACGCCGTCGGGTTGTAACCGATGCTGTATTCGATGCCCTCCGGGAAGTCCTTGCCGATTTTCTCCATGGTCTCTTCGACCACTTTCATCGTCGCCAGGGCGTTGGCGCCCGGACGTTGCAGCACTTGCAGGCCAATGGCCGGGTTGCGCAAGTAATAGGTGTTGTTGACGTACGCCAGCCCGGCGATTTCCGTGCGCGCCACATCCTTGAGCCGCACCAGACGCCCGGCAGTTCCCGACTTGAGAACGATGTTGTCGAAGTCGGCCGGCTCTTTCAGGCGACCCTCGAAGATCAGGTTCGGCTGAAACGCCTGGGACGCCACTGGCGGCTGGGCGATCACCCCGCCGGCCACCTGGGTGTTTTGCGAACGCACGGCCGCGATGATGTCGGCGGGTGTCAGGTTGAACGCCGCCACGCGCTCCGGATCGAGCCAGATGCGCATCGAGTATTCGCGTGCGCCGAGCGGGTTGATGTCGCCAACACCGTCGATACGCTTGAGCACATCGGCGACGTTGCGGATCGCGAAGTTCGAGACATACAACTGATCGTAAGTACCCTTGGGCGAGGAGATGAAAATCGTCGACAACTGCGTCGGCGACGATTTGCGCACCGTCACACCACTGCGCTGCACCGGCTCCGGCAAGCGCGGCGTGGCCAGCGCCACACGGTTCTGCACCAGCACCTGGGCCTTGTCGACATCGGTGCCGCTCTTGAAGGTCACGGTCAGGTTGAGGCTGCCATCGGAGGTTGCCTGGCTGTACATGTAGAGCATGTCTTCAACGCCGTTGACCTCCTGCTCGATCGGGATTGCCAGGGTCTCGGCGACCGTTTGCGCCGAGGCACCGGGATAGGTCGCGGTGACCACCACGGTGGGCGGCGCGATGTCCGGGTACTCGGAAGTCGGCAAGACCAGATAGGCCAGGCCACCGATAATCATCAGGACGATCGACAGCACAATCGCCAATACCGGCTGTTCGATGGATGTACGGCCCAGGCTCATAACGGCGCCTCCTCGTTGCCCGTGGTTTTCGCGGCCTGGGCCAGCGAGCGATCCTCGGCCATGGCCGTATCACCGGCCCGCACGCGTTGCAGGCCATCGACAATCACCCGGTCCTGCGCCTGCAATCCGCTGGCGATTTCGCGCAAACCGTCATGCAGTTTGCCGAGCGTCACCGGGCGCACTTCGACCTTGTTCTGCGCATTCAGCACGTAGACGACTTTGCGGGTCGCATCGACGCTGATCGCAGTGTCCGGCAGAAGGAGCGCCGGGTACGGTGCCTGACTGGAGAACTGCACCCGGCCAAATTGCCCGGGGCTCAGTTGCAGGTTCTGATTGCTGACCCTGGCTCGCTGCCGCAAGGTCCCGGTCGATGGATCGAGGCGGTTGTCGATGAAGTCCATGCGTCCGGTCATGCTCGGTTCGGCTTCACCAGGCAAAGCAATGCGCACCTGACTCTGTTTGCCGGCGGCGTTCGCCTGGCGACGGTATTTGAGGTAGCTCTGTTCATCGATATCAAAGTAGATATCAATCGGGTCAATCGAGACGATGGTGGTCAGCAGCGTGGCGCTGCTGTTGCCGCCATTCACCAGGTTGCCTTCACTGATCAGCTTGCGGCTGATCCGCCCGCTCATGGGCGCGGTGATGCGGGTGAATTCCAGGTCCAGCTTCGCTGCGCTCAACGCGCCTTCGGCACTGAGGACTTCGGCCTGTGCCGCCTGACGCGCTTGCAAGCGCTGGTCGTAGAGGCTGCGGGCGATGGTTTTGGACTCGATCAAGACGTTGGCGCGGGCGAACTCCTGCTCGGCGAGGGCCAGTTGCGAGCGTACCTGCGCCAGCTTGCCTTGCGCCTGGATCACGGCGGCCTGGAACGAGCGCGAGTCAATCACGAACAACAAATCGCCCTTCTTGACGATGGCCCCATCCTGAAACGCGACTTTCTCCAGATAGCCGCTGACCCGCGAACGAACTTCCACCGAATCGGTGGCCTCGAAGCGCCCGGTAAAACTGTCCCAGTCGGTGATCACCGACTTGACCGGCTGACTGACCGTAACGCTCGGTGCCGCCGGCGCGCTGCTGGCCTTTTCCGGACTGCATCCGCTCAAGACAGCCACCAGCGCAAGGCTGATCGCGGACAACGCCGCACCTTTTATTACCTTTGATTTGACTGGGGATGCTGTCGGTTTCCCCGTGGTGTGCAAGTTCACTGTTGTGCTCTCCGAAGTAGGTAAAACTAAAACATCAGTTCATTTATCCAGAACTGGTTTAATCAACTTCCGACAGCGCGCTCATCCAGTGTTTTATTGCGCTCGACAAAAGCACCCGACTCTTCTGCATGAACTGCGAAAGCTCCAGAAAGAGCAGCCACGGCGGCAAACAAGGCAACGATTTTTTTGAAATAAATCATGATGGAAAATCTCGGTAGTGATCAGGATGGAAAGGATTTTCCAGCACCACCCACCGAAGATAAACCGCAGGAATACGAAAACAATATTGACTAAAAGACACGAACGAACGCTCTAACACAAGGATCACACAAGCACCATCGCACCGATCCGACACCACGGGACAATGACTTGTGAAGCGCATTCACTGATGATTTGGCGATTGCCAATTATTGAGACAGGATTAATAACAATAAGATTAAAAGCAGGCAGGGGTAATTAACTTTCAATAAATAAGGAGATGACCTGGCGGCCATCCCCCGGAATTATCAGCGATTAATACCTCCCAGACAGAGGTATTTGATCTCAAGATAATCCTCGATGCCGTACTTGGAACCTTCACGGCCAAGTCCCGACGATTTGACGCCACCGAACGGCGCCACTTCCGTAGAAATCAACCCTTCGTTGATCCCGACAATGCCGCACTCCAGCGCCTCAGCCACGCGCATGATCCGGCCGATATCGCGGCTGTAGAAATACGCGGCCAAACCAAACTCGGTGTCGTTGGCCATTTCGATGGCTTGCGCCTCGGTGCTGAAACGGAACAACGGCGCCACCGGGCCGAAGGTTTCTTCACGAAACACTTTCGATTCGCGCGGCACATTCACCAGGATCGTCGGCCGGTAGAAACTGCCCCCCAGCGGATGACGCTCGCCACCGGTCAACACCGACGCACCACGCTCGACGGCATCAGCGACATGCTCCTCGGCCTTGCGCACTGCGTTGTCGTCGATCAACGGACCGATCGTCACGCCGTCTTCAAAGCCGTCGCCAATTTTGAGCGCTTCGACGGCAGTTTTCAGCTTGGCCGCAAACGCCTCATAGATGCCGTCCTGCACCAGCAAGCGATTGGCGCAGACGCAGGTCTGCCCGGCGTTGCGGTACTTGGACGCCAGCGCCCCCTGCACTGCCGCATCGAGATCGGCGTCGTCGAACACGATGAAGGGCGCGTTGCCACCGAGTTCCATGCTGGTCTTTTTGATCGTGGGTGCGCATTGGGCCAAGAGTGTTGCGCCGACCTCGGTGCTGCCGGTAAACGACAGCTTGCGCACATCCGGGTTGGAGGTCAGCTCGCCACCGATTTCACTGCCCGGTCCGGTGATCACGTTGCACACGCCGGCAGGCAGGCCAGCACGTTCGGCCAGCACGGCAATCGCGATCGCCGAAAACGGCGTCTGGCTGGCCGGACGCAACACACCGGTGCACCCCGCCGCCCAGCCCGGCCCGGCCTTGCGGGTGATCATCGCGGACGGGAAATTCCACGGGGTAATCGCGGCAAACACGCCGATGGGTTCTTTCTGCACGATGATGCGGCTGTTCGGCGAGTGCGAAGCGATGGTGTCGCCGTAAACACGCTTGCCCTCCTCCGCGAACCACTCGATGAACGACGCGGCGTAGGTGATCTCGCCGCGACTCTCGGCCAACGGTTTGCCTTGTTCCGCGGTCATGATCCGCGCGAGGTCTTCGCGGTGGGTGATCATCAATTCGAACAAGTGCCGCAGCTTTGCCGCACGTTCCTTGGCGGTGAGCGCACGCCACGCCGGTTGTGCGCGCCTGGCGGCGGCAATGGCTCGCGCGGTTTCGCTCGCCCCCAGTGAAGGCACGCGCCCCAGTACATTGCCGGTGGCCGGGTTGATGACGTTGATGCTGCGACCTTCACCAATCGCCAGCCATTGACCATCGATGTAGTTGGCCTCGCGAAACAGCGAGGGATCGTCGAGCGTCGACAGGAAGTTTGAATCGGCCATGCTGCTGTCACTCCTCAAAATTCAATCACCTGACGGACCGCACTGCCATCGTGCAGGCGGTCGAAACCTTCGTTGATGTCGTCCAGTTTCAGCCGGCCGCTGAGCAGCCGATCCACCGGCAGGCGGCCATCGCGATAGAGCTCGATGAAGCGTGGAATATCGCGCAACGGCACACAGGTGCCGATATAGCTGCCCTTGAGCGTGCGCTCTTCGCCCACCAGTTGAACGACGTTGACCGGCAGCGCCGAACCGGGCGGCGGCAAACCGGCGGTCACGGTCATGCCACCGCGTTTGGTCATTTGCATGGCGTTGTCCAGTGCGCGGATCGATCCGGCCATTTCGAACACATAGTCCGCGCCGCCCCCGGTCAATTGCCGCACCTGCTCGACGGCGTCCGGGTCGCCGCCATTGACCACCGCAGTGGCCCCGACTTCTTTAGCCAGTGCGAGCTTCTCGGGTGACAGGTCGACGGCAATGATTTTGCTCGCCCCGGCCGCCCTCGCCCCCAACACCGATGCCAGGCCAACACCGCCCAGCCCGATCACCACGGCGGTCGAGCCCACCCGCAGCTGCGCGGTATTCACCACAGCGCCAACCCCCGTCAGCACTGCACAACCAAACAGCGCCGCTTCGACAAAGGGCAGATCGCGGTCGATCTTGACCACCGAGTTGCGCGACACCACCGCGTATTCGGCAAACGCCGAAACGCCGAGATGGTGATGGACGTGACCGGCAGCACTGCTTAAACGCACCGAGCCATTGATCAGCGTGCCGGCGGCATTCGCTTTTGCCCCCGGCTCACAGAGCGCCGGCCGACCTTCTGCGCACGGCAGGCAGTGGCCGCAACTGGGCATGAACACCATCACTACATGGTCGCCTGGCTCAAGGTCACTGACCCCATCGCCGAGTGCTTCGACCACGCCCGCCGCTTCGTGGCCGAGCGCCATGGGCATTGGTCGCGGACGGTCGCCATTGATCACCGACAGGTCGGAATGGCACAAGCCTGCGGCACGGATACGCACCAGCACTTCGCCCGGCCCCGGTGGCGCCAGCTCGATGGTTTCAATTGCGATCGGCTTGCTCTGTGCATAAGGCGGCGCAACATTCATATGTCTTAGAACAGCAGCTCTGACTTGCATCTTTCGTCTCCGACGCAGCTGGACTCGATAGTGAGTACTCATCACTATGCCGCAGCCCGCCCACCTCAGAAACGCATCGCCAGGCGTAGCTGTTTGGAATTGAATTCGCAAAAGCACGCTGTCCCGGCGGCCACGCATTCGGCTCGAATTGTTATTTCGGTTCTCAAATCTTGTGCTCGGCCACCGCGTTCCCGGCCACCCATCCACTGCTTATCCTGAACCCGCAAACAACATCACTGCGTCCCCAGAGGCGCCTGAATGAGGGTTTCAAGATGACCGAAGCAAGCACCCGTAAAAAACTGGTCGAGGCCGCACCCCATGCCTCGTTCAATCTCGACGAGATCGTCAAGACATTCCCCGAAACCGCCGAAACACTGCTGGTCGATACGCGCCTGACTGACGAAGACGAAGCCAGTGCGCGGGTCTTCCGGGTCTATCACCCGACGCCTGCGCACTATCACGCCACCTGCGACGAATACCTGATTGTGCTGTCCGGGCGCGCGACCTTTTTCATGGGGGACCGCGAAGAATTCGAGGTCGGTCCGGGCGAGATGCTGTTCTTCAAGAAGTTCACCATCCACGGCATGCCGAAGATTCTCGAACACCCGCTGTTCATGGTGTCGGTCGACACTCCGCGTCGCGATCCAAGCGACATCATCTTTGTCGATCCATCCAGCGGCACCGCCGAATCGTTCGTGCAGGCAAAGCCATGAACAGCAGCGCGCTGGAAGTTTTCGCGACCTTTCCAGTCGAGCGCCCCGGCAATCCGACCGTAATGCCGGACGGGCGCGTGCTGGTATCGGTCTCGGCGATCATCGCGCCGTCGATCTCGGTGCGCGCCGTCTCCGAAAACGGCGAGCATGCGGCCTATCCCGATGAGGTCTGGGCCGGCAAACCCGGCGTCGACGGCCGTGGCATGTCTGCCGTGATCGGCATTCGCACGGACCCGCAAGGGATCGTCTGGATCCTCGACATGGGCAGCCCGCAGCAACAGCCCCGGCTCATCGCCTGGAATGATCGCGAACAACGCCTGCACCGCCTGATCGTGTTGCCGCAGAACGTACTTCGCCCGAGTTCCTTCACCCAGGACTTCGTCATCGACTGGCGCCGCCAACGCATTTACATCGCCGACATGACGATGAACCCCAGCGGTGCGAGCGACTATCCGGCCATCGTCGTGGTCGACCTGCAAAGCGGTCTTTCGTGGCGTTCGCTGGAGTGCTACCCGGGCCTGATGCCCGGCGATGTGCCGCTGATGGTCGCCGGCAAACCGCTGTCGCTGCGCACACCGGATGGCGAGGTCATTGCTTACCAATACGGGTTGAACCCCATCGCCATCGACCCGTTGGGCCGCTGGGTTTATTTCGGTTCGATGTCGGCGCGCAAGGTCTACCGCATCGCCACCGAAATCCTCGCGCAACCTGCCGCCGACGCGCCGTTGAGCGAGGCAGTGGAATACTGGTGCGAGAAGCCGCATTGCGACGGGTTTGATGTCGATGCGCAAGGCAACGTCTATGTGACGGACATCGCCAACAGTGCGATCGGGCTGGCCTCTCCTGCCGGCTATCGCATCCTGGCCCAGGACGACCAACTGCTTGCCTGGCCGGACGGGGTCGAGCTCGATGCGCAAGGAAAATGGCTGTACATCACGGCAAACCAGTTGCACCGACACCCGCTGCTCAATGCGGGTGAAGACGCCAGCCAGCCGCCCTTCCATGTTTTGCGTTTGCGGGTGGATGCACCGATGGGGTTGAGCGAAGCGCCATGAGCATCCGGTCTGTTGTCATTGCGCTGCTGTTGACGGTAAGCGCCATTGGCCTGGCGCTCGCGGGTGTCAGTGCCGGCGTATGGATCTATGCCGCAGTGGCGCTCGCGGCGGCAGCGCTCTCGCGGGGCGGCCCGGACCGTTGGCCCGGTTGTATGTTCGAGGGGCCGAGGGTCTCCCTGGCGCATCGTTTGCTGACTCAATTGGCAGCGCTGGTGTGTTTGCTGTTGGCGCAATGTCTGCGTGGA
>Ga0208635_100370_pt1 | contig 11616 bp, 10 predicted proteins | sample LakWasMe93_HOW11_2_FD_183915 | JGI IMG/M metagenome (GOLD analysis project Ga0208635, IMG submission 183915) | Freshwater sediment methanotrophic microbial communities from Lake Washington under simulated oxygen tension - Sediment Metagenome... | ecosystem: Environmental > Aquatic > Freshwater >...
GATCACCTCACTGTTCGGAAGCTCCCATGCGCCCTATCGCCCGACTCGCCCTCGCCATGACCATTTCCGCGGCTGCCTTCAACGCACAGGCCAGCAATGTCCTGATCGTGCTGTCCGATTCCGACCACCTCGACCTCAAGGACCAGAAGGTTTTCGCCACCGGTTTCTACCTGAACGAACTGATGCAACCGGTGAAACTGCTGCTCGATGCCGGGCACTCGGTCACCTTCGCCACACCGACTGGCAAGGCGCCGACACTGGACCAATCGTCCAACGACAAGATGTATTTCAACAATGACGTGGCGGCCTTACAGGCGCACAAGGCGTTGCTGGATCAGCTAAAAGTCACTTCAAAAGGCGAGTCGCCAGTCATCAGCCTGGCGCGGGTCGAACAGATCGGCTACGAGCATTTCGATGCCGTCTACGTCCCCGGCGGCCACGCGCCAATGCAAGACCTGCTGCACAGCACAGCGCTGGGGAAACTGCTGAACAACTTCCATGACAACGGCAAGACCACCGCCCTCGTCTGCCACGGTCCGATTGCCCTGCTGTCGACCCTGGCCGATCCCGTCGCATTCACCCGACAACTCGAAACCGGCGGCAAAGCCTCCGCTAAAGGCTGGACCTACGCCGGCTACAAATTCACCGTCATCAGCAATCAGGAAGAGGAATTGGCCAAGGGCTTGTTGAATGGCGGCGCGATGAAGTTCTATCCGCAAACGGCGCTGGAACAAGCGGGCGGCGTCTATCGCAGCAACACCTCGCCGTGGACCTCCAACGTCGTCATCGACCGCGAACTGGTGACCGGCCAAAACCCAGGTTCGGCGCTGGACGTGGGCAAGGCAATCGTCGAGCGTCTCAAGCCTCGGAGCTAGAGACTGAGTGGTCCCGGAATGGTAAAACTCGTGGCGTTGTTTTTTGTTTGAATGACCTCGAAAAAGGATTACACCGGTGAAGTCACCCGCCACGCCAGATTCAAGTGTCACAGCCGACTCTGGCCTGCGCCTGCAAACCCGGCTGATCGCGCTGGTGGTGGCGGTGACCTTTTTCATGGAAAACCTCGACGCGACGGTCATCGCCACCGCGCTGCCCACCATGGCCAGCGCATTTGGCATTACGCCGGTCGACATGAACATCGGCATCACGGCCTACATTCTTGCCGTGGCGATCTGCATCCCGCTGTCCAGCTGGATCGCCGACCGCTTTGGTGCGCGAAAAGTGTTTGCCGGCGCAATCGTCGTCTTCACCCTCGCCTCGCTCCTGTGCGGGCTCAGCCAGAACATCGAAATGTTCGTTTTCGCCCGCGTGCTCCAGGGCATCGGCGGCGCGTTGATGGTGCCGGTGGGACGCCTGGCCGTGCTGCGCAACACCGACAAAAAAGACCTGGTGAAAATGATCGCGGTGATTACCTGGCCCGGCCTGGTAGCGCCCATTCTCGGGCCAATCGTGGGCGGCCTGATCGTCACTCACGCGTCATGGCCGTGGATCTTTTACGTCAACCTGCCGCTCGGTGCGTTGGCGTTGTTTGCCGCACTGTGGCTAGTGCCGGAAGGACGAGAAGACAACGTACGCCCGTTCGACGGCAAAGGCTTCGCCCTGCTGGCCGGCGCCTGCGCCTCGCTGCTGGGCGGCCTGGAGTGGCTGGGCAGCCAGCACGGCAACGCCATGTACTCCGGACTCGCGCTAGTGATCGCCGGCATGATCCTCGCCGTGTGGGCCGTGCATCACTGCCGACATCACACCCACCCGCTTTTGCCCCTCGGCACCGTGTCCATCAACACCTTCCGGGTCAGCCTCTTCGGCGGATCACTCTTTCGCCTGGCCATCAGCGCCTTGCCATTTTTGCTGCCGCTGCTGTTCCAGGTCGGCTTCGGCTTATCGCCCGTCGACGCCGGCCTGCTGGTGCTCGCGGTATTCGCCGGCAACCTGGCGATGAAGCCGTTCACCACGGCAATCATGCAGCGTTATGGCTTCCGCCAAGTCCTGCTGGTCAACGGTGTCATCGGCGTTATCTCGATTGCCGCCTGTGCCTTCTTCACCGCACAGACACCCTTCGCCGTGATTGCCGCCGTGCTATTTATCGGTGGCTTGTCGCGATCCATGCAATTCACCTGCTACAACTCCATCGGCTTTGCCGACGTACCCAAGGCGCGGATGAGCGAAGCGTCGGCGTTATTCAGCCTATTTTTTCAACTGGCCATGGGGTTGGGGGTGACGGTTGCCGCGTTGTTGTTGCGAGCGTCGATGTCGGTGCAAGGCCATGAGTTGCAGGCGCAGGTGGCTGACTTTCGAGTGGCGTTTGTGGGTGTGGCGGTGTTGGGGTTGTTGGCGTTGGTTGATGTGATCAGGTTACCCAAGGATGCGGGGGACAGTGTGTTGAAGCGGGTTTGAGCCTGCCTCAAAGCGGCTGAACAGAGACGGCCCATTCGAGCCGCCCCTGTACTTGATTACCCGCGTTTGGGCAATTTCCAGTTGGGTCGGATGAAGTGGCAGGTATAACCGTCGGGAAGCCGTTCGAGGTAATCCTGGTGTTCCGGTTCCGCTTCCCAAAACGGCCCGGCCGGGGTGATTTCGGTGACCACCTTGCCGGGCCAAAGGCCGGAAGCTTCGACGTCGGCCACGGTGTCTTCGGCAACCTCTTTCTGCTCATCGCTGAGGTAGAACAACGCAGACCGGTAGCTCGCGCCGACATCGTTGCCTTGGCGATTTTGGGTGGTCGGGTCATGAATCTGGAAAAAGAACTCGAGAATCTGGCGATAGCTGATTTGTTGCGGATCGAACACGATCTCGATGGCTTCCGCGTGATTGCCGTGGTTGCGATAAGTCGCGTTCGGCACATCGCCTCCCGAGTAACCCACCCGTGTGGACAGCACGCCGGGGTAACGTCGCAGCAAATCCTGCATACCCCAGAAGCAACCACCGGCCAGGATGGCGGTTTCGGTTTGCGTCGTCATGAACGGTCATTCTCCTCAATGAAAGTGGCGCGTTATTGATTACGGATCGGACTGTTGAACGAGTCGGAGCGACTGCCGCACGGGTGTCGACGCAATGATCATAAATCTTAACCGCTACGCCGTAAGCTCGACGTAGCTCGACTCCCCACCGCCCGTCGCGCCCGACAACCAACCCCAAACGAAGGCCAGAGTGGTACGCCCTGCGTGATCAACGCCCACCGTGCCACGAGACCAGCCGGCAAGCATCTCGCCATCCGCCGTCAAACACTGAAAAAGCAGCTCAATCGTATCGGGGCCTGTCACACGCCCGACTTGATGACCGATGCGTATCCGTCCGCCCTGGTAAGTGCTCGAAATGGCATTCCCCTCGACGTGGTAGTGAAACACGGTGCCTGCACCGGACAGCCCTTGAGCGTTATTCGCGACGGTAAACCGGCGATTGTTCAAACGCTCGCTGATTTGAGAAAAGGGGGTTTCCATGAGTGTCGCGTCCTTGGGTTGAGAGGTTCCGTTTCTAGGCTTTGATGATCCTAACTCATTCTTTTCCGAGTGATGAAGACGCAGGGTTGGCGATCTCTGATGCTGTGGCCTCAATCCAAAAACAAAAAAAGCCCTGCCCCGACTAATTGGGGCAGAGCTTATGTTGGCGCATCACGTTATATCAACGCCCTCGCCTACTCCTGCGGGTCAACCTGATCCAGCACCCGATTCACCGTCAATTCCGCTAACGCAATCATTTGCTGAATGCCCAGTGCCAAATTGCATTTGGGACCTTCGAGTATGAACGCCAGCTCACTGGCCATAACGCTTGCAGAAGCGAGTGTTTCGCAGGCGTGAACCAACAAGGTTTCAGTGCTTGCGGTGGGGACGACGGCGAAGATCGGGTTTGCCCGGCGCTCGGCCTCGGCGGGTTTGCGGGGTGGGGATTCAGAAGTTTCGGATGGGTTAACGTTTTCGTCGAGCATTTGGAACTCCAATGAACTGGGCTCCTATGAGAAAGACGGGCTACCACACCCGGTCGCTGTATTGGCAGCGGCAGAGGGAGGTTAGTAAGGTTGCTTCCTAGGTGCAAGCCTATTAGGTTGTAGGAAGTTTCGATGGAGTTTGGCGACGAATCTGTAGGGGTTGCTTTTGGCCGAAGCAAGTTTTCTGTGAGCGCGAAGAAATACATCTGTCCCCTTTTCCTCCAAGGAGGCTCGCTCCCATCGGCATAGCTGGGAGAAGAAGGGCATGCGTCTGTCATCATCTGCTGGAAATCACTTCAAAGAAACATGCCCGCAACTCGTGTTCCGTTTCAACATGCTGCTTCACAAACCTGCATCGTTCAGTTGATCAGGGTTGCGAACCTCCTTACACCAATGGCACTGTTTCCCTCGGTGATTGAGCCCTAGTCACCTGGGTTTCAAAGCCCCCAGACCAGTAGCTGAGCAAGGAAGAGCTGTATGGCGAACACTATGCGAGTCGATGTGTGCTACAGACCACTACGGATCGGTTGGGCAGTGCGCGAAGGTGATATCGACGCTATACGTCAGGCTGTGAAGTACTCACATGCACTGTGGGGAGGTAAGTTCAACCCCATCCTGGTCATCGACCGTGAGGAAGAGGCGAAACAGTTAGTCGAGTTGTTTCGCCTTGATGTGATTTGGCCGCTGGGCGGTAGCCAGGAGGTGAAAGATTTTACGAAGAAGTTTCCTCATCTGATTCCTCCGTTTTACGGAGATTCAATTTTCGTCAAGGATGAAAAATGGAGAAGCTTCGCGCAGGTTCTCGACGTATCTAACGCTGTGTCGTACTGGCACCGTAAGCCAGAGTGGAAGTTCTTCAAGGATGAAGGCGTTCGTACCTACCAGTGGCAGCAGGACGACCCATTAGCAGACGTGTTTCTTGTTCAGTTCGGAGCCTACCCGAGTCCAGAAGAGATTGGTGTGGACTATGTTGAAATGCTCGCTCAGGTTGCAGCGTCGTCACCATATGAACTGGCGCCGCAAGCGCGAATCCCAGCCGACGTCCTGGCACATCCCAGCCTTGCGGATATCGGCGATTTTGGTGTCGAGCGTCACTACACTGTGCGAGCAGGTTGGGACGCTCCGGGATTTTTCGTCGGCAATGCCGCAGATCCAGATGATCTGATTTGTTACTGGAATCTTCGCGCTTGCGACATTCCATTGTGGTTCGTCGATCCAGCCAGTCTGGATCGCTACGCTGAACTGATCCCTGAATTGGCAAACACGTTGCAGCGTATGGTGGAGCACCGTCGCCATGAGTGGGATCGCCGCCTGGGCGTTTGGTCGAGGCACGATATCGACGAGGCAGCCAAGCTTTTCGAGAACTTATCGCTGACATGTTACCGCGTCGAAGGTCATTTCTGGTCGGGCGGGGTATCTCCACCGATGATGTATATCGGTAAAGCAACTACACTCGGTGTGATGGGTGAATCCAACGGCGTTCCACGAGTAAACTTTGCATTCGCCGACAAGCCGTTCGATGGCGATTCCCACTTTTACCATCAGAATCTCGTTGCCTCCATTTCGTTCATCGGTGGGTTATACGGCGATGAGCAACACACGTTCGATGTGCCGTATGTGCCGGAGCTCAACGAGTTTTATGCACGGGCCATGCATTTTGAATACAACAAGCTCCGCATTGAACCAGAACGCGTCGGTCTGGTGATCGATGCCGCCGACCACGACAGCTTCCTCACTGCTATGCCAGTCGGCAATCTTATGGAACAAATTTTTTCGATGGCAGGTTTTGATAGTCAGTTGAGTAATAGCGGGCGCATCGTACGCCAGCTACTTACCCAACTGGGTGGGCTGCAAGGCGCTCGCGTATTCAAAATTCCGGGGGCCAGGGAGTTGCTCAAAAAGTTCGGCCCACGCGATACGTTCTCGCGTGAAACGGCCCGCGATACTATCGTAGATAGAGCACCCGAGCGTGGAGCAACTTTTTCAGCACACACTGGCCTGTACCTTGGTCCACGCCCGCACGACACTAAGCTGACTCCGCCCGATGTTTTCACCTACATGGTGGATAAGGGTTTGTTCCGCATGGGAGTCGACCTCGATTGCCCCAAGTGCGGAATGTCAAGTTGGAACGCACTCGATGGACTCAAGCAGCAGAGTACGTGTGAGTTATGTGGACACAACTACGATGCAACTCGGCAACTGCTCGACAGCAAATGGCGCTTTCGCCGATCAGGTGTGTTAGGAGCGGAACGCAACGCGCAGGGCGCTGTGCCAGTTGCGTTGACTTTGCAACAGTTGGGCACGACCTTACATCGCGGTATGTATTCGCCATCCTTGGATTTGAAGCCTACCAAGGGCTCAGCTTTGCCGACCTGTGAGGTAGACCTCGTCTGGCTGGTGGGCGGACGGTATCCGGAGCGCTCGGCGATGATTCTTGCCGAGTGCAAAGATCAGGGGCCTATCAAGCCCGATGAGTTCCAGCGTGACGTGGTCAACATGCGCCGCGTTGCGGACGCTTTGCCAACGCATCGATTCGATGTCTACGTCTTGTTCGTGAAGCTGGCTGCATTCACTGCTGACGAAATCGCTATGGCCCGCACCTTGAATGGGCCATATCGGTGTCGCGTGATTCTGCTAACGGCTCGGGAGCTGGAGCCGTATCACATATTTGAACGTCTCAAGGAAGAGCATGGGATCGGCAGCTATGGTGGCTCGCCCTCAGAACTGGCCAACGTGACTGCCCAACTTTATTTCACCGATCCAGCCGTTGACTGAAATGAGCCGATTTTATGGCTGCTTTGGCCGAAAGCGGCCAGCTTGGAACGGCTGCTTTCGGCCAAAACCAGAGTTCACCGAAAGTATTTTCCGGGTCAATTATGCTCACATCGTGAGACCAAATACGGGGTACTCGCTAGCGCTTGCGCTCGAATCTACCGAGCCTCAATGTTTTTACTGTTTCAAACTTGGAGATCGACAATATCAGTTTTTCTGGCTCTAAGAAAAAAAAGAAATCACCAGCATGGCCAACGAAGCGGGTACTTTGAAGGGGGTGCGCATCAGGCGTTATAGTAATGTTATCAATTACATAGTCAAATGCTTTCCCGTCCAATACGGCAGCCGCTCTTAATTGACCAGTACCAAAAGCGATAAAAGGAAGAACTGCAAGCAAGAACAAGCATAAAGTCCGAGGCCCGTCCGCTGGAATTTGACGTGCTAAAACATTGCGTGCGCTCGCATATAAGGCAATAGGAGCTCCGAACAAAACTGGCAATGCCCCCTGCCACTTCTCAACTGACCCATAAATCGCAAATATCAAAGTCCCGGCGATATAGAGCAAAATCAATAAACGTTTATGCCTGATTATAAATCGTGCTGGAGGACTGTTTCTGCCTTCGCCAGGTGGAAGGTCTGGCCCCACACCTACCAGCTGACCCATCATTACTCCAAGTGCCAAAAAAACGAAGGTCGAAGCGATGGGGTATATTGTTGACTTCACTATGTCTGTGAGACTTACATATTCTAGAATATTAACACCGAATGGGGACCAATACCCCCATAGATAAAGAGCTCCCGCTACCATAGAATACAGAGACAGAAAGTAAATGTAGACACTTGGCTGCTCTCTTAACTGCTCTAAAAACAATTTTTCACTCATGGAACTCCTTATTATACTGCTTTGGGATAATAGTAAATTTTGCGCGCCATGCAATAGTGGCTAATTCCTCGTCCTGCGGCGCAGATAAACTTCGCGATCAAACAAGTATTTATTGCTCGGAGACCGAAAAGACCTTCATAAGTTTGGCTTTGAGATTTTTATCGCAGATCTGATAGGTGTCTACTGCCCTTATCAAAGCATCCACCTGTTGTTCACTGTGCTTGGGATAAGACAGTACTGACTCAATTTGAGAGGGTGAAAGAAATTTTGCCAAGTATTGATAGGGGTTTGTATTATTCTTTGCATGCGAAAGGAGCATGTTCCATTTCTGATACTGCCGCAGGCCCTCATGAATTTTTGTATACTCAAAATATAGTTGTAGAGACTGAGCGTTTTGTTCAATTACAACGCCTTTGTGCCATGCGTAATATGCTTGTGCTTGTTGTTTGTATGTTGTGAGAATTTCGTATACATCAACACTGCCATCTAAGCCTTGTATGTAATATTTCGCCTTGGCAGTCCAATTTCGCCATGCGAGCAAATCCTCCTTGCTTATCTGAAAATGCACTGTCCGCGTGCCATTTTCCATATCGTAGTTTATTGACCAGTTGGCTTCGGCAATGCGCCAATGTGTATTGAAATTGCGTAAGTCCTGTAGGAAATCGTGCAATCCAGGCGTGGTGAATAATTCAGCTCTTTTTATTCCTACCCCATTTGTATCGTATCTTTTGTCAAAATTTCTCGCGATGTCTACTAAGGTCATAAGCGAGGAAGTGCAGTAGTAAAGTTTTCGCTTGACCTCTCTTGTATAGTGCTCTGCCGTTTTTTCATTGCTTTCATTCCAGAATTCTGGATCCTTGCTTCGCTCGCCAAAAATACAAATCTCATCAATCAGCTCGGAAATGCTTGTATAAAAAATCCATACCGTATCATCCAGCCCTTTCAAGTCATTCCAGATTTTTCCGCCGGGAGTTCTTTCAATTGAGGGCTGAACTTCCGTAAATTTGTACGTCATTGCCGCCATAATCTGCTTCCGATTCCACGGATGAGAAATAGAGTCTAAATAGCCAGTCATATAAAACTTCCATAATGAACTTGTGTTTGCTCTTTATCCGTCTTTTCGGTTCCACAAAACGGCGTAAGGAGCCTTTAGCGTAGCGCTTTCTCGGTCGTAGACAAGATCAGCTGAGTGCACTTGAATCGCCCCTGATATCCTTGACGCATCCGACTGGCTCCTTTTGGCCGAAAGCCACCCTGCACGAGCGACCGCTCTGCGCTCCAGTTTCCCCCGCAAACACTAAACCGCAAAAACCAAAAAGCCCACTCGACCGTCACCGATCAAGTGGGCTTTCCGATTACGCTTCTACTTACACAGCCATATCACTAGCAGCATTAGCCTTTGGCGCTTCAGCCGGGGCTGTTACCTAAGCGATCGCTAGTGGCGGAGTCATAAGCCCATTTTTCTGCAACCTTCTCAGGACGGCTATTCAGTTGAGTGCCGTAGCTCGGCACGACCTCGTGCACCTTTTCTTGCCAGGCTGGCGAAGCGACCTTGTCCTTGAACACTTTCTGCAGCACGGCCAGCATGATGGGTGCAGCCGTCGACGTACGACTGGTCACCAATAGCGCTGTTTTTTTGAATGCCATCGCTCGTGAAAAATTCTCCGTACCGCCTCCATTGGTAGCGTTTGAGGGTTACAACCCTTCCTAGTGGAGAGGCCATATGCATGAGCCGCTCAATGGGGCTCCTACGCTTATCACGACAAAGCAGCAATCAATCTTTCAACAAGCTATCCGCAATTGCCCCCGAAAAAACTGCCTCTACCGGCCCAATAAGAAACACCGGCCCCACGCCATCCCATTGAACCGTAACACTTCCGCCATCACATTCAACCTCAACGGTATCGTCCAACAACCCCCGACGAATCCCGTTAACCGCAGCGCCACAAGAGCACGAACCTGAACCCAGCGGAATACCGCCCCAGCGCTCCCAAATGCGTAGCCGAATATGTTTGCGGTCAATAATCTGGACGAAATGCACATTCGTCCTGAGCGGAAACAGCGGGTGGGTTTCAAGGCTGGGTCCGATGGCCGCGATATCAATCGCCGTCACGTCATCCACAAAGTAGGTGCAATGCGGATTACCCATGCTGCACGCACTCGGGCCGCCATCAAGGGGCAGAACCAACGTATCCATTTCATGAGCCAGAGGAACATCCGACCAGCCGAACAGCGGCGGCCCCATGCTGACGGAAATGTTGCCGTTGGAGGTTCGTTGGCAAGTGAGCAGACCCCGGTTGGTCCGAAGCGTTATCGACGTCGAATTCGATTCGCGCATCAGCCTGTCCGCAGCACCCCGCGTTGCGCTGCCACACACATCCAGCGTGGAGCCATCGGTGTTCCAGAACATCAACCGCGCATCGGCGTCTTCGCAATCGAGCACCACCGCGAGTTGATTGAAACCGATGCCGCGGTGGCGATCCCCCATTCGCCGAGCCAGGGCGCTTGTCACTGGATTGGCCGAGTTTCGCGCGTCCACGACCACGAAGTCGTCGCCATTGGCGTGCATCTTGTGGAAACTCAGCGGCATAGACAGATCCCTGTGGTGAATGGCCGTTTGCAGGCGATCTAGCCCCATTCGCAGTGCTTTTGCAAGATGCGTGAGGGTAAGCGAAAGCTCCCCGCCTGCCCCATATTCCAGGCACAAAAAAGCCCACTGACCGTCACCGGTGCAGTGGGCTTTTTGACTGGGCGTCTAGTTACAGAGCCATATCAGTAGCAGCGTTTGCCTTCGGCGCTTTTGGCGCTTCAGCCGGGGCAGCAGCCGGGGCCGCTACTTGACCGATCGCCGGTGGCGGGGTCAGTTGCAGGACCTTGGCGGTGTAAGCCCACTCTTGTGCAACCTTCTCAGGGCTGCCATTCAGCTGAGTGCCATAGCTCGGCACGATCTGGTGCAGTTTTTCCTGCCAGGCTGGCGAAGCGACCTTGTCCTTGAACACTTTCTGCAGCACGGTCAGCATGATCGGCGCAGCGGTCGAAGCACCTGGCGATGCGCCCAGCAGGCCGGCGATGGTGCCGTCAGCGGAAGCAACGATTTCGGTGCCCAGTTTCAGCACGCCACCGGCGGCTTCATCACGCTTGATGATTTGCACGCGCTGGCCGGCTTGCCACAGGCGCCAGTCTTCAGCCTTGGCGTTCGGGAAGTATTCTTTCAGGGCGTTGAGGCGGTCTTCGTCAGACAGCATCAGCTGACCGGCAAGGTACTCGACCAGCGGGTATTCCTTGATGCCGACCTTGGTCATCGGCCACACGTTGTGCGTGGTGGTGGTGGTCAGCAGGTCCAGGTACGAGCCTTCTTTGAGGAACTTGGTGCTGAAGGTCGCAAATGGGCCAAACAGGATCACGCGCTTGCCGTCCAGGACACGGGTGTCCAGGTGCGGAACCGACATTGGCGGTGCGCCAACGGAGGCTTTGCCGTAGGCCTTGGCCAGGTGTTGCTCGGCGATGGTCGGGTTTTCGGTGACGAGGAACGAACCGCCGACCGGGAAGCCTGCGTATTCCTTGGCTTCAGGAATGCCGGACTTCTGCAGCAGGTGCAGGGCACCGCCGCCCGCGCCGATGAACACAAACTTGGCGTCGGTTTCGGACTTGCTGCCGTCTTTCAGGTTTTTGTAGCTGACGCGCCAGCTGCCGTCTTCGTTCTTGGTGATGTCTTGCACTTCGCTAGACAATTTCAAGTCGAATTTCGGGGTGGTTTGCAGGTGCGCAACGAACTGGCGGGTGATCTCGCCGAAGTTCACGTCGGTGCCGATCGGGGACCAGGTGGCCGCGATTTTCTGGTTCGGGTCGCGCCCTTCCATCATCAGCGGAACCCACTTGGCGATCTGCGCCGGGTCTTCCGAATACTGCATGCCAGCGAACAGCGGGCTCGCTTGCAGGGCTTCGTAGCGCTTTTTCAGGAACTTGATGTTGTCATCGCCCCACACAAAGCTCATGTGCGGTGTGGAGTTGATGAACGAACGCGGGTTTTTCAGCACGCCTT
>Ga0208635_100371_pt1 | contig 11614 bp, 13 predicted proteins | sample LakWasMe93_HOW11_2_FD_183915 | JGI IMG/M metagenome (GOLD analysis project Ga0208635, IMG submission 183915) | Freshwater sediment methanotrophic microbial communities from Lake Washington under simulated oxygen tension - Sediment Metagenome... | ecosystem: Environmental > Aquatic > Freshwater >...
AAAAACTAATAATATCCTGTGTCATTCCCACTCCCACCTGATCTCCGGCGAGAGCCCCTTACGAAAAATGGCAAAAAACACTCGCCGCTAATATAAAATCCGCCAGCTCTGTCAGAACTTAGCGATCCAAAGGATTAGTCGATCGATATCTCAGAAGGTTCAGAAGAATTTACGGCCATCATTATTGATGGTTCAAGGCGTAGTCAAAATAGATGCCATCGTGTCCACACAGCCATGTCCTGGAAAAAAGCCTTTGCTCCAAACGAGTCTGTGCCAATGATTCGGCAGCCTTGACCGCATCCTCCTGTTTTTTGAAAATCGAGGCGGCGAAATGGACATCAGATAAATTTGCGCCACATTAAGTGGTACTGGCGAGGTATTTTATCGTCCCATGGAGGCTTTGCGTCGGGGAGCCAACTGACCAATACTGGACATGATTGCTATACTCTGCATCACCGCGACCCTCTCCTTTCTCAATCGCAGATACGTCGGCTTGCCATCCGCTATCGGCGTGATGGACATTGCGTTGGCCCTGTCGTTGTTAAACATGGCATCCGATGCGCTTGGCTTTCACACTTTGCACACCATTGAGCAATCATTGATTAAGTCCGTCGACTTTTCCGAATTGTTGATGCAGGGCATGTTGTCCTTGCTGTTGTTCGCGGGGGTGTTGCACGTCAATTTGTCGGAGTTACGTGCCTATCAATGGCAAATTGCATCCCTGGCCGTGGTTGGGACGACCCTTTCAACGCCGATCATCGGCTTTGGGCTCTGGGAGTAGCTGTCCCTGACCAACCTTGAGTTAGCACTTTCCTAATGTCTGATGTTCGGAGCTCTGTCGCCCACCCACCCCATTGCGGTGATGGGCATCCTGAACTCAGCAGGTGCCCCCCATAGTGTCGAAGTGGTGATTTCGTGCGAGTCGTTATTTAAAGATGCCGTCAACGTCGTTCTGTTTTCGCTGATACTGGCAATGATCGCGAGCGGTGAAGCGTCGTCTGTCACCGACGCCTCGCAGGTCTTACTAAGGGTATCGGGTGGCGGCGCCCTTCTAGGCACTGGGGTCGGGTGACATCACGTAGCGGATGCTCAAGAGTATTGACAGCTATCAGGAAGAAGCCCTCATTGCGCTGGCTGCTGTGCTCGGCGGGTATGCCTTTGCAACAAATTTGCAAGTTTCTGGTCCCTTGGCGATGGTGGTGATGGGACTAATCCTGTGCATCCAAGGACGCAAATATGCGATGTCTGAACAAACCGAAGAAACGTGGAAATGTTCTTGGATCTGACTGATGAAACTCTAAACGCGATGTTGGTTGCGCTCATCCTTGGAAGTCGTTTTGATCCACTTCTCCAACTCTTTGATCACCACGGGATTGATGGTGATAGTGCTGAACTTGCTGTCGTGTCTGCCGGCGGCGGGGTTCCGATTGCAGTCTTGGGTCAGCGCTTTCGGCTGCCTGAAGCCTCTTGGAGTGTGATGACTTGGGGTGGACTGCGCGGCGGAATTTTAGTGGCACTCGCTTTGTCGCTGCCGCCGGGAGAGGCTCGCGATGTAGTAGTTTGCCTGATCTATTTGGTTGTGGTGTTTTCTATCCTGATCCAAGGCATGCCCATCGGTAAATTGATCAAACGAGTGCTTCCATGCAATGGAGGATGAAGATCATGCTATCAAGATAGCCAAGTGCGCGGCCAATCACTACTCAACAATCTGACTGAAGGCGCTGACATCCAGCTCTACGGCTGCGACCTCGGTGCAGCGGCTCGACAACTGGTGCGTTAGATCAATCAGGCTTTCGTGGAGCTGCGCCACTGTCTGTCGAATGCAGAAAACCACGAGCCAGCTGCTGATATAACTCCGGCCCCATTCTGGCGCTGACCGCTTTGGCAATCAGCGCCACGGCCATGAGACTGATGACCATGCCATGACTGTCGATCATCTCCATCACGATGATCGCGGACGTGATCGGCGACTGCGTTACCGCAGACAGAAAACCGACCATACACAAAGCAATCATCGGCTGTGCAGCCAGTCCGAAGATCTCCGCGACGTTGGCTCCAATGGCCGCCCCTACCGCCAGGGAAGGGGCAAATATACCGCCGGGGATACCGGAAAAGTAAGTCACCACGGTCGCGAGAAAACGCGTAATTGGTGCATGCCATGGCAGACCGATATCGGAAGTGATGATCTGGGATGTGATCCCGTAACCACTGCCGAACGACATCCCGCCACTGAGCCAACCGAGTATTGCCACAATGACTCCACAAATGCCGGCGAACCAAACGGGATGCACACGACGCCATTCCCAGACGACAAATCGATGATGCCGCTGCGGCCACAGCAGCATCCGGCTGAACAATCCACCCAGAAGACCACAGCCAATACCGATCGCCAGCACCGGGACAACGATGTCGAGATGGATATCTTGAACGTCGAAATGGCCGAAATAGTTGTAGTTGCCCTGCAAGGCAATCGCGACCATCCCCGACAGGATAATCGTGCTGAGCAAGACCCCGCTGGTTCGGGTTTCCAGCTTGCGCCCCAGTTCCTCTACCGCAAAGGCCACACCTGCCAAAGGCGTGTTGAAGGCTGCAGCAATGCCCGCTGCGCCACCAGCGAGGATCAAGTCTTCACTGCGGATGATCCGTGCGTTGGGCAGGTAGCGATGGAAGAAATGCATGATCGAGGCGGCGACCTGAACCGAAGGCCCCTCGCGCCCTGCCGAAAAACCACCGGTGAGTGCCAGGGTGCCCAGGCCGATCTTGGCGAAGGCGATACGTAACGACACCAGTTTATCGACTGGTTTGCCTTGGTGCGCCAGCCGGGTGGCGGCGATCACTTGGGGGATACCACTGCCCTGTGAGCCCACAAAAAAACGCGTGGTCAGCCACACCACCAGCATGCCCACCAGAGGTGTGTATACAAAGGGCAGCCAAGGCCGTTCGGCGGTCTGTTGGGCAAATTGCGTCAATGCCAGGTCGGCCAGTCGAGCGAACATCACCACCAGCAGCCCCGCGAGAGTAGCGGCTACCCAAAGCGTGACTCGAGTGCGCCAGCGGATCGAGGCAAAACGACGGCGGATCAGCAATAGCGGTTTGATCACCCGAGTGGATTCCAGTTGAAGTTCAGCACTGTGGTGAGGGCAAGACTAACCGGATAAGTGATGACCTCCAACCGGCACCGGCCAAATGATTACAAAACTATTCACCCGCAGTCCGCCGTGCACGTCAGCTTGCCAAGGTATTCCAGTGCAGAGATTGGCCAGCAACTCGCCACCTTTGCGTCGCTATCAACTACAGTGGAGTCACTCTGCATACAGCCATAACAAGACGGAGAGTTTTCCATGCGAGTAAAAAGCCGCTTTACCCTGCTGGCCGCCGCTGCAACCTTGGCAGTCACAACCGCAACTCAGGCCGCGCCGGTATTCATCAACATTCTGACCGGGGGGACAAGCGGGGTTTATTACCCGATTGGCGTCGGTCTATCGCAGATTTACAGCGATGGCATCCCGGGCGTGAAGACCTCGGTTCAAGCTACCAAAGCGTCGGTGGAAAATTTGAACCTGCTTCAGGCCGATCGAGGTGAACTGGCGCTGGCGTTGGGTGACTCCGTGGCCGATGCGAAGAATGGCGTTGCCGATGCAGGCTTCAACGCGCCACTGACCAAGTTGCGCGCGATTGCCGGTGCTTACCCCAACTACATCCAAATCGTCGCCAGCAAGGAGTCGGGGATCAAGACCCTGGCCGACCTCAAAGGCAAGACCATCTCGGTCGGGGCACCGAAATCAGGCACAGAACTCAACGCACGAGCAATCTTCAAAGCCGCGGGTTTGACTTACGAAGACATGGGTAAAGTGCAATATCTGCCCTTCGCCGAATCGGTCGAGCTGATCAAAAACCGGCAGCTGGACGCCACGCTACAGTCTTCCGGGCTGGGCATGGCGGCCATTCGCGACCTGTCCTCGGTCATGCCATTGAACTATGTCTCCGTTCCGACTGATGTGGTCGAAAAAATCGGCAACCCTGCCTATCAGGGCGCAATGATTCCGGCCAATACCTATGATGGGCAACCTGATGCGGTGCCCACTGTCGCGATCACCAACATCCTGGTCACCCGTGCCGATGTGCCAGATGAAGTGGCTTATCAGATGACCAAACTGCTGTTTGAAAACCTGACACGTCTTGGCAACTCTCATTCGGCGGCCAAGGACATCAAGCTGGAGAACGCTGCCAAGAACCTGCCGATTGCACTGCATCCAGGCGCCGAGCGCTACTACAAGGAAAAAGGCGTGCTGTAACGGCGACAGGCGCAGCGGTCAGGGTTATCGCTGCGCCAACTGTTCGGCCCTTTTTCAATGCAGTCATGAGGCAGGCAGCTAATGAGTGAAGATCATCAGGGCATCTCCGCGAATCCGCGAGACTGGCCAAAAACCTTGTTTTACGTTGCGTTACTGTTCTCGATTTTTCAGATCGTCACCGCGGCGTTTGCACCGTTCTCAAGTCAGGTACTGCGTGCCGTACACGTCGGCTTCTTGCTTTGGGTGGTGTTTTTAAGTTACCCCGCTTACGGCAAGGACCGTCCTTGGCAGCCGCTGGCCTGGCTGCTTAGCCTCACAGCCATTGCCACGGCGATGTATCAGTGGGTGTTCGAGGCTGACCTGATCCAGCGCTCGGGGGATCTGACCTCTACCGACACGGTGATTGGTATTCTGCTGGTCGCCCTGGTGTTCGAAGCTGCCCGACGGGTAATGGGCATTGCGCTTCCAATCATCTGCGGCCTGTTCCTGGCTTATGGCTTGTTCGGCGAGTTTCTGCCGGGCGAGCTGGCACATCGCGGATATGGCTTCGATCAAATCATCAACCAGTTGTCATTTGGCACCGAGGGGCTGTACGGGACACCGACTTACGTGTCGGCCACCTACATCTTTCTGTTTATCTTGTTCGGCGCGTTCCTCGAACAGGCCGGGATGATCAAGCTGTTCACCGACTTCGCCATGGGTCTGTTCGGTCACAAGTTGGGCGGGCCGGCCAAGGTCGCGGTCGCCTCGTCGGCACTGATGGGGACCATCACCGGCTCGGGGATTGCCAACGTCGTGACCACGGGGCAATTCACCATTCCGCTGATGAAACGCTTTGGCTACCGGGCCGCGTTTGCCGGTGGGGTGGAAGCGACATCCAGCATGGGCAGCCAGTTGATGCCCCCAGTGATGGGCGCCGTCGCTTTCATCATGGCCGAAACCATAAATGTGCCGTTCGTGGAGATTGCCAAGGCAGCGTTGATTCCGGCCATCCTCTACTTCGGCTCTGTGTTCTGGATGGTTCATCTGGAGGCCAAGCGTTCCAACCTCATGGGGTTACCCAAGGACCAATGCCCCAGCGCGTTGGGCGCGGTCAAGAAAAACTGGTACCTGTTGATTCCCCTGCTGGTCTTGGTCTATCTGCTGTTTTCCGGACGCACGCCCCTATTTTCGGGCATGGTCGGACTGGCACTGACGGCCATCGTGATTCTCGGCTCGGCGATCATTCTTCGAGTGCAAAATTTTGGCCTGCGCTGCGCTTTTTGGGTCGCGCTAGGCATCCTGTGCACCGGCTTTTTCCAGCTGGGGATCGCCGTGATATTTGGGGTCATCGCAGTGCTGGTGGTGGTGTGCGGGTTCATCAAGGGCGGTCGAGAAACACTGACTATCTGCTTGCATGCGTTGGTCGAAGGCGCACGCCACGCGGTACCGGTAGGGATCGCCTGTGCTCTGGTGGGCATCATCATCGGCGTGGTGTCGCTGACAGGGGTCGCCTCCACCTTTGCGGGTTACATATTGGCCATTGGCCGGGACAACCTGTTGCTGTCGCTGATACTGACGATGATCACCTGCCTGGTACTGGGCATGGGCATTCCGACCATCCCCAACTACATCATCACCAGTTCGATCGCAGCCCCTGCCCTCTTGGAACTGGGCGTGCCTCTGATCGTGTCGCATATGTTCGTGTTCTATTTCGGCATCCTCGCCGACCTGACGCCACCGGTTGCCCTAGCCTGCTTTGCGGCAGCACCGATCGCCAAGGAGACAGGATTCAAAATCAGCCTGTGGGCGGTGCGAATTGCACTGGCGGGGTTCGTCATCCCGTTTATGGCGGTCTACAACCCGGCACTCATGCTGCAAGGAGACAACTTGTGGATGACCGCCTACATGCTGATCAAGACAACGTTGGCGGTCGGGCTCTGGGGGATGGCCTCCACCGGCTATTTGCAGCGCAAGATGCCTGTCTGGGAACGCCTGTTGTGCGTGGGCGCAGGCGCCTTGCTGGTGGTGGCGTTGCCACTGACCGATGAGCTGGGCTTCGTTCTTGGGGCATTGATGATACTCCAACACGTCTGGCGCTCCCGTCAGGCCGGGATCGCCAACGCATGATCGGATTATGTCTGGGCCTCACCGGCGCCGTGTGGGCTCAGCTGTCGATTTCGCACTTCACGCTGGCGTGGAATCACACCATTGAAAAGATTCGCTGGGAGGAGGATTACCGCATCACCGAGCAAGGCCTGGTACTGGAAGAAGCTCGTGTGCGTGGCAACGGTGCGGGGATGGAGATTCCGGAAGATGCTCGGCTGGAAAATGGCAGTTGGCACTACCGACGTCAGTTGCCGCCTCTGCAGCCACTTAACTTGGGGCGAACACCCGAGGCGGGCGATTACCAGCTGTGTTTTTCCGGCCAATGTCACGCCATGAGCCAATGGATTGGAGCGCCAGCCAACAGCCAACCTTTCATCCAAATGTGGGCATGCGAAACAGGCTGAATGTTAGCCCCATCCAAAGATGACTCGAGGAAAGAAGAGACTTTCGCTCCAAGCAACCTGTGATCACCGGGTCGACAGACGGAAGGAAAGCGCGTCGATGCTCAGGCACAGCTATGCATGAAGGCTGTAAATGCCCTCAATCTGGTATCAATGGAAATGACAGAACGTCAGCCATCAGCCTGAAGGTCGCCGTAACCTCACGCCCGCCAGTTCCAACAGAAGAGCCTCTCCAACAATCTCAATAGTCCTCTTCAGAGAGAACGCATTGCCAACTGTTTGTCTCCAATTGGATCTCATCCGCATAAGAGCGCAGGACAGATCCTAGCATGCACCACGGAGCAGGCACTTCGAGGTAATACTCTTTCACCGCTTACTACCGCTCCGATTTACGCGACAACTCTGCAACGCAGCCAAACACGCCGTTTGGGACGATACCGTTTTTAACGGACGATGCGATTTTCGATACGGAGTCCGACGCAGTATTCGTAGCAAGCAGCGCTGTTGAATTCTTCGTCTGCGTGATCGGTGGTTTTGGTGACCGTATCGCGCCTCACCTTAATACCTTGGCTGATCAACAGCCATGGCCAAGCTAGCTATAGCACCTATCCTTAATACTGGTTGACGAAGGAAGAAGGCACTGCCTACTCCCTTTTTGCCCCATTCATTCAGCGAACAATGAGAGGAATTGAAGATGGATGAGCAAAAAATCCGAGAAGCCGCGTATCGACTGTGGGAAAAGCAAGGAAAGCCGCAGGGGCAAGATCTGGAGCACTGGTTCACTGCAGAGAAATCGGTGAGCGAGGAAGATTTTGATAAGCCAGTGCCAAGCAGCGAGCGTCCAGCTTTGCCTAAAGACAAGTCCGCTGATCGCGCGAAAGGTCAAAAGAGGAAAAGCGTTGGAAACTGATAAAACCAGAGGAGGAAAGTGTGCATAGTGGCCGGGGTCAGAAATCGGCCAGTAGTAGTCGATCGGATACGTTAGAAAAACCGGAGTGAGTCCATGCAAGAGCCGGTCGAAGAGCTGGTAAGTATTCCCCATAACGGGACATTCGTTCCGATGACCTCGGCATCTAAGCCCACGCCGGCGGGCTTTTTGCTGCCGGCTGGACGCCAGAAAGGTGGGGGCTAGTCTACTATCGCACCCGGGCGTGGTTTTATGCGCAGATCGCCATTGACGAAAAGGAACAACCATGGCCAGCACGTTCGCGCTCGATCCGGTCCCCGAACCATTCGCCACGGAATCGCGGAAACACTTAAATGCGATCCAGTATGCGCCGACACCTCACGAGCTGGTCGATGCTCTGGACGCCGCGCTGAGCTACCTGCGCGACCAGCACACCCTGGACGTGCTGACCTTGGCCCAGACTATCCTCCTTAGCCGGTTGTGGGACTTCGCGGCTGACGATCGCCTGCGTGAATTGTCCGATGCATGAGGTGCTACAGGGAGACGCTATGCCGAAGCCCTCGCGACCACCGACGCGGCAAAGCCCGACCTGCCGACGTGGATCGCCAGAGACTGGAGCATTCGCGGGACTGGATGCTGATAGGCATCTACATACGCTGAACGGCCTGCGGCGCGAGACAGACCGCCAGTGAGGGCAATCAACTGTCTGTGCATAGGAGACGCTGTCCGCGCGCTGGAGGCCGACACCACCCTTGACACGAGATGACCTGCATTCTGCACTCGGTCCCGAGACAAAATCTCGTCCTGGTCGCGTCAAGGTATTCATGCGGACGCGTTGCGTAGACGGGGGCGACGTTGTAGCGCTCGAACCGCTGGTCGCCGGTATAGTAGATCAATGCGCTAGGGATGCTGGGCGTCGCGTCGAAGTCGTGAACACCCCGGTACTGGGAAAGGCGTCCGCACATGATTGCACCCTCCGGCTGTGTATTCAGGGTAGACCCGTAGCTGCCGCTTCAACAAACATTGAGTTTGGGGCGAACATCTGAGGCTGGCGATAACCAACTGTGTTTTGACGGTTAAGGTCACGCCATGAGCAAGTGGATCAGAGCACCGACTTATAGTCAGCCGTCTATGCAGATTTGGGCATGAGAAACAGGCTGAATGTTAGCCCTATCCAAAGATGAATCGAGGAAAGAAAAGGCTTTCGATCCAAGGAACCAAAAAAACTAGACGCGCTAGTGCTAGAAGCAAACCATCGATATTTGTCAGATTCAACCATCTGCGAAGCCGCCACTGGCTTTTGTCCTACCATACGGTGATCACCGGGTCCGACAGAAAGAACGAAAGCGCGCCGGCGCTCAGGTAGAGCTCTGCATGACGGCTGTACATGCCCACGATCTGGCATCAATGGAAGGAAGTCAGTCGTCAGACTGAAGGTCGCCGTAACCACGAGGCAGCTCCATCCAGGTGTCAAGAACTGCGAGGTGTCTCGCGACAGCAGCATCCCACTCAGGACCTTCGGCAATGTTTTTACTCATCATGGCGTGGATGACAGCTGTAGCCTGTTCGTATTCATGATGTATTTCCAACGCTTTTGCTAAAAATTCTTGCTGCCGAGTCATAGGGTTCTCCAGGGACGAAAACCGAGCATTGATTCGCAAACATAAAACGATCGACACCTGCATAAATAGTTAGTTGCAACGTCCCGGTGGCAGGTGTCGTCAGTACTGAGCAGGTAACAATTCTGCTGCTAGAGCATACAAAATGCCCTGACCACGTAAATGAGCTTTTTTGATACCTCAGCACGCCTGACGTTCGCGTCAAGCTGCATTGGCTAACGCATGATCGGCACCGCTCTGCTCAGCTGTAGATTTCGTAGTTGATGCTGGTGTGAATCTAATCATTGAAAATGACTCGTTGGGAAGGAGACTACCGAGACTCCGTGGCGATGGGATGAACACGCCCTAAGATGCTCGGCTGGAAAATGACCGGTGACACTCCAGGCGTCGGCTGCCGCCTTCCCAATACTGAATTTGGGGTGAATATCGAAGGCTAGCGATTATGGTTCGCTCCATCAGAAAAACGGCATAAGTCTGCGCTATGCGTTCAGCTCCTAGCTTATCAGCACAATCGATCCGGTACAGTTACGCCGGTTTGCTTTTCGCAGTAATCCAATTCGCATAGGTACACACCAGGCCGAACGCGAGCAAAAAGAAAGCCAAATATGGGGTCACGTTCTTCCGCCTCTCAGTACGTGTGAGCATCTGTTTCGGCGAATATATCCGTGCTTTGGCAGGCATCAAGGTTAAGGTAGGTTAAGAAATATTTAATTTTCGGCCGCAGCGTTGGTCTCTAGGGTACGCCGTATCGGCTTTCGACATTGAGTCGGGAGGAATGAAAACAGATTCAAGCGGAGGAAATTATGAGTTACGCGTTGGTCATAGAGGATGACGAAGTGACGGCAGAAGTCATCATCGCTGCGCTCCAACGCAATGGGTTCAGTTCCAAGTGGGCTGCCACCGGACGGGACGGATTGGCATTGGCGATTGCTGGAGGCTACGACGCCATTACTCTGGATCGGATGCTTCCCGACTTTGATGGGCTGACGATTGTCAGTACGTTGCGTAGTCTGGGGATTCAGACGCCCGTCTTGATGATCAGTGCGCTTTCCGATGTAGATGAGCGCGTCCAAGGGCTTCGCGCGGGCGGCGACGACTATCTGACCAAACCCTTTTCTGCCATCGAGATGGTTGCCCGTCTTGATGCGTTGCTTCGGCGCACCAGTACAGATGCAAGCCATCCGCAACTCAGTTGCGGAAACCTTCGACTGGATCTGGTCGAGCACAAACTGACTCGAAATGACGAACACATCCTGCTGTTGCCAACCGAGTTCAAACTGCTCAATTACCTAATGCGCAGTGCCGGCCAACTGGTCACCCGCACTATGCTTTTTGAAGAAGTCTGGGGTTATCGATTCGATCCAGGAACGAACATCATTGATGTCCACATCGGCCGGCTGCGCAAAAAGCTTGAAGGCGATGCAGGAACTCCCGCCATTCATACAATACGCGGTGCCGGTTATGTCCTTGCTGCCAAAGACTGAGGAATGGCGCTCTTCCGGTAGTCGATTGATCGGTTTCTACGCCCTGTTTTTTGTAGCCTGGGGCGCACTCTTTACAGGCGTGTTGTATTGGGAAATCTCCCACTATCTGGGAACCGTTGCAGAGCGAACATTACTGCAGCGTGCCCATTACTATCAAAAAATCGACGATAAAAAACTGATGAAAGAACTGGCTATCAGTGAAGCCTATTCAACGCCCGGGATCGATGCTTACGGATTGTTCGCACCCGATGGGCAACACGTTGCCGGAGACCTGCTCAAACTGCGCTCCAGTCTGCCCGATGATGGCAAGGTTCATTATCTTGAGCGCGGACTGAGCATTGCGTTACCCGACAAAGAAACCAGAAGCAGTTATGCGCTGTTAGCACGCCGCCCCGACGGGCATATTCTTATTCTGGCGCGTGACGGTGGCTCGATTTCTGCGGTGGGCGGGATTATCGAACAGGCCTTGGTGTGGGGTTTTTCGTTAACACTGATTCCCGGGTTGATTGGCTGGCGGTTATTGCGACGCCGACCGTTGCGACGTGTCAAACGCCTGCAGCTTTGTACAGAAAGTATCGTTTCAGGCAACCTGGCGGAACGTTTGCCCCTGTCGGCCCGCCGTGATGAATTGGATATGCTGGCAAGCGCCGTGAATACGATGCTCGATCATATCGAGCAACTGATGCATGAGGTCAAGAGCGTCTGCGATGGGGTCGCCCATGATCTACGAACGCCACTGACACGGTTGCGTGCAAGGCTTTATCAGCTCCAACAATTGCCTCTGAACAGTGATCACCAGCACACATTGAATCAGGCCCTT
>Ga0208635_100375_pt1 | contig 11510 bp, 8 predicted proteins | sample LakWasMe93_HOW11_2_FD_183915 | JGI IMG/M metagenome (GOLD analysis project Ga0208635, IMG submission 183915) | Freshwater sediment methanotrophic microbial communities from Lake Washington under simulated oxygen tension - Sediment Metagenome... | ecosystem: Environmental > Aquatic > Freshwater >...
CAATATCCTCTGCCAAAGTACGAATATAAGTGCCTTTTGTGCAAGTCACAGTAATGACGGCTTCATCCTGTTTGAAATCCTCGACAGCAATATTGTGAATAGTAATCAAGCGCGCTTTGCGCTCTATTTCTATGCCAGCCCGCGCATATTCATACATCGCTTTACCTTCATGTTTTAAAGCAGAAAACATGGGGGGAACTTGGCTGATTTCACCGAGAAACTGCTGGCAAGCTTGCTCAAATTGCATTCGAGTAACATCCACAGCTTTCATTGTCAGCACCTCGCCTTCGGCATCGCCAGTATTCGTGGTAACACCTAGCTTTAATGTAGCAACGTAGGTTTTATCTGCATCAGTGAGGTAATGGGCAAATTTTGTGGCTTCGCCAAAGCAAAGTGGCAATAGGCCTGTCGCTAATGGGTCTAGCGTGCCAGTATGCCCTGCTTTTGCCGCTTGATATAGCCATTTGGCTTTTTGTAGGGCTTGGTTGCTAGAAAAACCGATTGGCTTATCCAGCAACAACACTCCGTTTACATTTCGTTTTGTTCTTTTAAACTGCAAGAATCTGGCCTCTGCTGGCTAGAGTGTTTAGAATTATTTTTTGTTTTTTTCTGGAACGTTATCTGGATTGGTCGCAAGCGCTTCATCAATCAGTTTTGACATCATCATGCCGTTATCAATTGAAGCGTCATAGACAAAATGCAGCTGCGGAACCGTACGAAGCAACATGCGTTTAGCCACTTGGGTTCTTAGGAAGCCCGCTGACTTTTCTAGGCCTTGCTGCAAGCTATCACTAGCTTTACTAGCACTGTAAAAAATCTTCGCATGCGCCATATCACCAGTCACTTCAACTGCAGTGATGGTGACCATTTTCACACGTGGATCTTTTACTTCAAATTGCAGCAAATCAGCGAGTTCACGCTGCATTTGCTCTGCAACTCGATGGCTTCTTGAGAAATCCTTAGCCATTATAGCGTTCTAGCCACTTCAACGATTTCATACACTTCTAAGATATCGCCAACTTCAATATCATTAAAGTTCTTCAATGAAAGACCGCACTCAAAGTTGTTTTTAACTTCTTTAACGTCATCTTTAAAGCGTTTAAGTGAATCTAATTCGCCAGTATGGATAATCACGTTATTACGTAACACACGCACTCTTGACGTACGTTTAATCATACCATCTTGCACGTAACAGCCAGCAATCGCGCCAACTTTAGAGATACGGAACACTTCACGAATCTCTACAGTACCAATCATGCTTTCTCTTTGCTCTGGCGCCAACATGCCACCTAGCGCGGCTTTAATCTCATCCACAGCCTCGTAAATAATATTGTAGTAACGCACATCAATGCCTAGCGTTTCTATTAATTTACGCGCGCCTGAATCTGCACGAACGTTAAAGCCAATCAATACAGCTTTTGAGGCAGCAGCCAAGTTAACATCTGACTCGCTAATTGCACCTACACCGGTGTGAATAACGTTTACACGTACTTCAGAAGTTGAAAGTTTTTGTAAGCTTGTTGCCAATGCTTCGTATGAACCTTGTACGTCAGATTTAATAATCAAGCCTAGCGTTTGCATGTTGCCATCGCCCATTTGCTCGAACATATTTTCGAGTTTAGCGGCTTGTTGTTTAGCTAATTTCACATCACGGAATTTACCTTGACGGAAGTTTGCGATTTCGCGCGCTTTACGCTCATCGTTAAGCACAATCATTTCTTCACCAGCGCTCGGCACGTCTGACAAACCTTGAATTTCCACTGGCATTGATGGGCCAGCTTCCTGGATGTCATTACCTGACTCATCCAACATCGCACGTACTTTACCAAACGTAGTGCCGGCCAATACCATATCACCACGTCTAAGTGTTCCAGATGTCACTAAGATAGTCGCAACTGAACCACGGCCTTTATCTAGACGACCTTCAATTACCAAACCTTTAGCTGGGGTGTTTTTAGGTGCTTGCAGCTCTAGAACCTCCGCCTGTAGAAGCACCGCCTCTAACAGCTCGTCAATACCTTTACCAGTTTTGGCTGAAACTTCTCTAAACATGACTTCGCCACCAAAATCTTCTGGCACCACTTCTTGTGCAACTAACTCCATTTTCACGCGCTCTGGCTCTGCACCAGGTTTATCAATTTTATTGATCGCAACAACTAATGGCACACCCGCTGCCTTTGCATGGTGAATCGCTTCTATGGTTTGTGGCATCACGCCATCATCCGCAGAAACAACTAGAATCACCACATCGGTCGCTTTTGCGCCGCGAGCACGCATGGCCGTAAATGCTTCATGGCCTGGTGTATCTAGGAAAGTCACCATACCGCGTGGTGTTTCAACGTGGTAAGCGCCAATATGCTGTGTAATACCACCCGCCTCGCCTGAAGCCACACGGCTACGACGAATGTAATCGAGTAATGAAGTTTTACCATGGTCAACGTGACCCATCACAGTCACTACTGGTGGACGTGTTTCCATAATTGCGGCGGCGTGTTCTGCTTCTTCAACAAACGCATCTGGGTCATTTGGCGCAGCGGCAGCCGCTTTATGGCCCATTTCTTCTACGATAATAATCGCAGTTTCTTGGTCTAGCACTTGGTTAATCGTCACCATCATGCCCATGCCCATCAGCGTTTTAATTACTTCGCCTGACTTAACCGCCATTTTGTGCGCTAATTCAGCAACTGTAATGGTTTCCGGCACCAACACTTCATAAATAATCGCTTCAGTTGGTGCAGTAAATCCGTGTTGTGTATCATCATCTTGATGTCTACTTTTGCCCTTAGGCGCACGCCAGCCTGGTTTACCGGCGGTAACGTCACCGCGTGTTTTCAAGCCGCGTTTTTTATTCTCTGCGTCTGTCCACTCTTTATTATTGCCCTTACCTTTTTTCGCTTCTTTCGCCACTGCTGGTTTAGCCGCGCCTTCTTTAGCGACTGGCTTGTGCAATGTGCCTTCAGATAGTTTCGCAGCCTTTACTTTAGCCGCTTCAGCTTCAGCTAGTTTTCTAGCTTCTTCATCTAAACGACGCTGAGCCATTTCTGCTTTTTTGCGTTTATCTTCCGCTTGAATAGCAGCTAATGCTGAATGACGTCGCGCTTCATTTTCACGCAAGGCAATTTCATCTGCACCCAACAAGTCTTTACGGCTGATTGTTTTAATAACAGGTTCTGCAACTACTGGTTTTTCTATCACGGGCGCAGGCTCTGGAGCCACTTCGGCAACAACGACTTCTTCCACAATCGCTTCTATAACTGGCGCCACCTCTTCAACCACAGGCACTTCAATAACTTCAACTGGCACGATGACTTCAGCCACCGCTTCAGGTGCTTGCTCTTCGGCTACAACTTCTTCTGTATGCGTAGTTAATTCAGACTCATCATGCTGCTCAATCACACGTTTCTTACGCACTTCAACTTGAATCGTACGCGCTTTACCTGTGTTATCAGTCTTCTTGATTTCTGTACTGGATTTACGCGTTAAGGTGATTTTATTTTTCGGCGCAAGCGTTCCGTGCTCTTTACGCAGGTGATCCAGCAGCGCTGTTTTATCATCTTCACTTAGATAATCTTCAGCTGCTGCTTTTTTTACGCCTGCGCTATTGAGCTGTTCTAATAACAATGCTGTTGGCAGCTTTAATTCGCCAGCAAATTGTTCTACGGTTGTTTGTGCCATCTTGTTACTCCAGTATTCTTGCCTAAGCCTTATTGCCTAGTGTTACTACTATTACTTTTATTGATTACTACGCTTAATTAAACCCTAGCGGCTTATTAAACCTATACGCTTACTTAAACCAAGGTGCACGTGCTGTCATGATTAATGTTTTTGCGCGTTCTGCATCCATGCCAGTGAGCTCTTCCAACTCATCTACCGCCAACTCGGCCAAATCATCCATTGTTGCCACACCTTTAGATGCCAATAGATGTGCTGTTTCTGCATCCATGCCTTCCATTGTCAACAAATCTTCAGAAGCTTCTTCAACTTTCTCTTCTTTAGCAATCGCTTCTGTTAGCAAGGCTGCACGAGCGCGCTTACGTAGCTCTTCAATCGTGTCTTCATCAAATGCTTCGATTTCGTTCATTTCAGCCAATGGCACATAAGCAATTTCTTCTAAAGTGCTAAAGCCTTCTTGCACTAGAATTTCCGCTACTTCAGCATCTACATCCAACTTATCCATGAACAACTGGCTTACACCAGCAAATTCATCTTGGTTTTTCTGTGCGGCTTGATCAACCGTCAGAATGTTCAATGTCCAACCAGTTAACTCTGAAGCCAAGCGTACGTTTTGACCGTTACGACCAATCGCCAAAGCTAATTGCTCTTCATCCACCACAACATCCATACTGTGTGCATCTTCATCCACAACGATGCTAGAAACTTCAGCAGGTGACATTGCATTAATCACAAACTGTGCTGGCTCCATAGACCACAACACAATATCCACGCGCTCACCAGCCAACTCACCAGTTACCGCTTGCACGCGTGAACCACGCATACCTACACAAGTACCTACGGGGTCAATACGCTGATCATTTGATTTAACTGCGATTTTTGAACGTAAACCAGGATCACGTGCCGCTGCACGAATCTCTAGCAAACCTTCTTCAATTTCAGGCACTTCTAATTCAAATAAACGCACTAAGAAATCAGGCGTAATTCTTGAAAGAATTAGCTGAGGACCACGGCCACCACGTTCGATACGTGAAAGGAATGCGCGTACACGGTCACCTACACGTAGATTCTCTTTAGGAATCATTTGTTCGCGCGGCAATAAGGATTCGATACGACCGACTTCAATAATCGCATTGCCTTTTTCCATACGTTTGATGACACCAGTCACCAATTTTTCGTCGCGCGCTAAGAAATCTTCTAAGATTTGCTCGCGCTCAGCTTCACGCACTTTTTGCAAAATCACTTGTTTCGCGGCTTGCGCGCCAATACGACCAAACTCAATGCTCTCTAACGGCTCTTCATAATAGTCACCAACATTTAGACCTTTAGCGTGTTCGCTTTCTTCATCGATTTGATAAGCTGAGTTTTCTAGCAAGTCATATTCAACATATTGCCAGCGTCTGAATGTTTCGTACTCGCCACTTTCGCGATCGATAGCAACGCGCACATCGGCATCATCATGATGTTTTTTCTTGGTGGCTGAAGCCAAGGCAAGCTCAAGCGCAGTAAAAATGACTTCTTTACTCACATTTTTTTCGTGTGCTAGTGCATCTACCAATAATAAAATTTCACGACTCATCATCTATCTCCGACTATAAATTGCAGTTTAACTGCTTTATTTCATTAAATTCTTATCAAACGACTATTCTAAACTTGCTTTAAAACACTGGGCTCAAACGTGCTTTATCAATATTACTCAACGCCATTTTGTATACAACGCCATCAAACTCAATTAGCACTAGACCATCTTGCACGCCTTTTATAAAACCTAAAAAAGTTTTACGTGGCAAGGTTGTTTCTGTTGCGTTTGCGCTTTCATCTTTAATGCCTACACGCAACTTAATCTGCGCACGCTCGCCAGTAAATCTCACAAAATCGGCTTCTTTTTTCAGTATGCGATCCATTCCTGGCGATGAAACTTCCAAGCGATCGTAATCAATGTCATTTTCTACCGCCAATAAGTTACCCAGCTGATTACTCACCAAGCTGCAATCATCAATATTGACGCTATCTTTAATATCAGCAGGGTTTAATTTATCAATAAAAACCCGCAACAATTTACCGCGATTAGAAATCTCTAAATCAACAAGTTCATAGCCTAATTGGCTTACCGATTTCTCTATCAACGTATGCAGATCTTGCATGTTTATTAAACCCCTATTCCCTACCGCAACTTCACAAACTAATGCGTAAGTCGCAGAAACAAAAAATGGGCACAAAGCCCATCGAAAAATTCTTCCGTATTATACCCATCAATTCAATGAATTGGAAACATTAGATATAAAAAATTACTACTAAATCAATTTGGTCACATGCGAATCATTATTCCATTTAGTTATAAATTTATAAAAAAACATTCTTTTTAATTGTTAAATATTACCTCTATAGTTCAACTCTTGATATTTCTTACAAGATTTGAGAGCAACCATGTCACATATCCATAGTGCACCACAAAATATATCTAAAAATAATCGTGATATTTCTGATGAAATTTTACGTGCAGTAGAAGAGTTAAAACTTGGCTCAGGTTTTGGCTCAATTGAGATAGTGCTTCATGAAGGACGTGTCACGCAAATTGAAAAACGTGAAAAGCTTAGATTTAACTACAACTCAAATCAAGATCACTTCAAAAATACGCCTTCTGCAAAAGCAGTGGATAAATAAGATATTTATAAATCTTAAATACATAAGCTGACCAGTGAACTGGATGCTTAACACCAGGAGATAAAAATGCAATTCAAATATACAAAATTTGCCGCCATACTCATTGCCAGCGGCATTATTTCTTTGCCAATCACGGCAAGTGCTAACGATAGCACTGAGCTTGAAGAGCTTCGTAACTTAGTGCAAGAGCTTAGCCAACAAGTAAAAGTGCTTGCGCGCAAAGGTGAAGTAGCTGAAGAAGATGCGGCAGCTGCAAAGAAAACAACACCTGTAGTAAAAGCCAGCGCCAGCGGCTTTGGTCTTGAATCTGCAGATGGTAAAAATTCCATAAAGTTTAGCGGTTTGCTGCAAGCGGATTACCGTTCTTATCAAGATGGTGCTAGTGATGTTCGCAACCGCACAAATAACCGTGCGGGCAATTTAGATGCGGATGGCTTCCATGATGCAAATGACACAGCCCTGTTACGACGCATCCGCCCAACAATTCAAGGTACGCTATTCGGTAAATACGATTTCCGCTTCACGCCAGAATTCGCCGGCGGTAGCGCATCTGCAGTTGATGCCTACATTGATGCACGACTTGATCCAGCTTTTAAAATTCGTGCGGGTAAATATAAGCCTTATGTCGGTTTAGAGCGCTTGCAAGGTGGTGGCGATATTAAATTTGTGGAGCGCAGCTATGTGGCTAACGCAATTTTACCAAACCGTGATATTGGCGTTTCAGTTTACGGCGACATATTTGGCGACAAACTTAACTATGCTGTAGGTGTAAACAACGGAGTGGTTGATGGTGGCAATGCAAGTACGGGCACTGAGTTCGACGGCAGCAAAGAGGTGACGGCTCGACTGTTTGCAACACCATTTAAAGATGACGTGAATGCATTATCAGGATTAGGCTTTGGTATTGCAGGTACCTATACCAATATAGATGGTGAGCGAAACTTAGACTTCACTAACACTTCATCCGCAGATGCAACAAGAAATGGATTACCAAGTTACTTGACCGATGGACAACAAACTTTCTTCCGTTACGGTAGCGCATCAGTTGCTGACGGTAAGCGCACTCGCATTACCCCACAAGCTAATTATTACTACGGTCCTTTTGGTTTAATTGCAGAGTATGCACGTGTTAGTCAAGATGTTAGCTTGTTAACTAGCACAACGAGCAATGCTCCAACTGTTTTTGTCGCAGGATCAAACAAGAAGCTAACTCATGATGCTTGGCAAATTGCTGCGTCTTATTTGCTGACAGGTGAAGAGTCATCTTTCAAAGGCGTTAAACCAAAAAATGACTTTGATATTGATAAAGGTGGCTGGGGCGCTTGGGAGCTCGTAGCACGATATAGCGAAATAAATTTAGACGACGATACCTTTAAAAATAAGGCTGGCACTTCGTTCTCAACAGGCACTTATGCCAATCTATCTGAAAGTGCAAAATCTGCGAAATCTTGGACTGCTGGTGTGAATTGGTATTTGAATCAAAATGCCAAAGTTCAATTGAACTATGAGCACACTAAATTTGATGGTGGTGCAGGCATTGGCATTACGGCTATTAACGCAGCTGGTACTAATGTACGTGACCGTGAAAGTGAAGATGCGTTACTTGCTCGTTTCCAAGTTGCATTCTAACTAAAACTTAGCCTCATGATGGCTTGCAGAGTAGGCAAGCCATCATGACCAAAAGAAAGGACAACCGTCATGGAATGCAAATGTTTACTCTCGATTAACACAGCCAATACAGCTCAACAATTACACAAATAAATAAGGATCAAAAAATGAAGAAATCACTTTTAGCCATTGCCTTGCTGTCAATAGCATTTGGCGCTGTCGCACCAACTCTGGCATCAGCCAAAGACTATACTTTACTCAACGTTTCTTACGACCCTACGCGTGAACTTTACCAAGATTTCAATGCTGCTTTTAGTAAATACTGGCTAGCAAAAACAGGTGACAAAGTCACTGTTAAAGCCTCTCATGGTGGTTCAGGTAAACAAGCACGCTCTATTATTGATGGCTTAGATGCTGACGTTGCAACGCTTGGCTTAGGCTACGATGTAGATCAGCTGTATGAAAAAGGTAAATTGATTCCTAAAGACTGGCAAAAACGTCTTTCACTGAATAGCTCACCTTACACATCAACCATTGTGCTGTTAGTTAGAAAAGGCAATCCTAAAAAAATCAAAGATTGGGATGATTTAACCAAGTCAGGCGTTTCTGTCATTACACCTAATCCTAAAACATCAGGTGGCGCACGCTGGAACTACTTAGCGGCTTGGGCATACGCACAGAAACAAGATGGTGGTGATGAAACTAAAACTAAAGAATTTATCAGCAAGTTATTCAAGAACGTTCCGGTGTTAGATACTGGCGCACGTGGATCTACAACAACCTTTGCTGAGCGTGGCATTGGTGATGTGCTGATTGCTTGGGAAAACGAAGCCTTTTTAGCTCAAAAAGAATTCCCTGGTAAATACGAAATCGTAATCCCTTCACTATCGATCTTGGCTGAACCGCCAGTAACAGTGGTTGATAAGTACGCTAAGAAACACGGTACTGAGGCTATCGCAAAAGCATACCTTGATTATCTATACACTGAAGAAGGTCAAGAAATTGCGGCAAGGAACTTCTACCGTCCAACGCTTGCTTCTGTAGCTAAAAAATATGAAGCACAATTTCCAAAAGTTAATTTAGTGAAAATTGATGATGACTTTGGTGGTTGGCAAGTAGCTCAGAAAAAGCACTTCTCTGATGGCGGCACATTCGATCAGATTTATCAAAAATAAGTCACTCAATTATTAATCGCAAGACTTTAAATAGCGAGACCTTTGAGGTCTTGCGAAAATAATTGTATATTGATGTCTTTAAACTTTTGTATCTGTAAAATTGGTACAAAAGTTATTAATCATTAAGGAGTTCTTATGTCTAATTGGTTTGAGGATAATGCACAATCTATTGGCAATACGCCTTTAGTTAAGCTGAATCGCATTACCGATGGCGCAGGGGCGACTGTATTAGCAAAAATTGAAGGTCGCAACCCAGCTTATTCGGTTAAATGCCGTATCGGTGCAGCCATGATTTGGGATGCCGAGCAACGTGGTTTATTGGGTGTGGGTAAAGAAATTGTAGAGCCAACCAGCGGCAATACTGGCATTGCCTTAGCCTTTGTTGCAGCCGCTCGAGGTATTCCACTTACACTTACCATGCCAGAAACGATGAGCATAGAGCGCCGTAAACTATTGGTCGCTTATGGGGCAAAATTGGTGCTCACGGAGGGTGCAAAAGGCATGAGTGGCGCCATTGCTAAGGCGGAAGAAATCGCTGCGTCAGACCCAAACCGCTACGTATTACTTCAGCAATTTAAAAATCCAGCTAACCCCGCGATTCATGAAAAAACCACCGGTCCAGAAATTTGGAATGCAACTGATGGCAATGTTGATATATTCGTTGCAGGTGTAGGAACGGGTGGCACGATCACAGGTGTTTCGCGCTACATCAAAAATACCCAAAACAAGAAAATTGTGACGGTTGCCGTTGAGCCATCAGCAAGTCCTGTTCTCAGCCAACATCGTGCTGGTGAGGCAATCAAGCCAGAGCCGCATAAAATTCAAGGGATAGGCGCAGGCTTTGTACCTGCGAACCTTGATTTATCAGTCGTGGATGACATTGCTCAAGTGACCAATAAAGAGGCCATTCTCTATGCGCAGCGATTGGCTCGTGAAGAAGGCATATTGTCAGGTATTTCCTGTGGTGCAGCAGTTGCAGTTGCTGTGCGCTATGCAAAACTTCCAGAAAATGCAGGCAAAACGATTGTGGTCATACTACCAGATTCAGGCGAGCGTTATTTAAGCTCGATTTTGTTTGATGGACTATTTGATGCACAGGGTTTAGCCGTTTAATTGCTTTAAGGTGGTGGCCGCTAACACTTAAAATCAAGCGGCAGTATTGCTATCTCCCTAGTTAAACTTGATTAAAGTTTAACCAAACTTAAAGTTGTCTGGCTAACCCACACGGGCTGCCAGACTTTTTTTCATACTTACTTCTAATCTTACCTAAGGCGACTAAAGTTTAGCTAAAATTAGTCGGCGCTTTAGTTGAGCTTAAACGTAGTAAGGCATTTACTAACACATCTACTTCTGCATAGGTATTGTAGAAGGCTAACGATGGTCTTACCGTTGTTTCCAGCCCAAAGCGACGCAATATAGGTTGCGCGCAATGATGCCCTGAACGAACTGCTATACCTTCTTGATTAAGCGCCGCGCCTACCTCTTCACTCTTATAGCCTTCAAGCGTGAAAGATAAGACGCTAGCCTTTTCCTTTGCCGTGCCGATGAGACACAAGCCAGGCACTTTGCACAGTGCCGCTGTCGCATAGACCAAAAGCTCATGCTCATAGCGTGCAATGTTATCAATACCAATGCGCTCCACATACTCAAGTGCTGCGCCTAATCCTACTGCATCAGCAATATTGCCAGTACCCGCCTCAAATTTAGAAGGTGCATCGTGATAGACAGTTTTATCAAATGTCACATCCTGAATCATATTGCCACCGCCTTGCCACGCCGGCATATCAGCGAGTAGTTCTGGCTTGCCGTAAAGCGCACCAATACCTGTTGGCCCAAACACTTTATGACCTGAGAATACAAAAAAGTCAGCATCTAAAGCTTGTACATCGGTACGCATGTGCGACACGGACTGCGCGCCATCCAATAGTACTTTTGCACCTGCACGATGCGCCATTTGTATCATTTCAGCAGCTGGTGTGACGGTTCCGAGCGCATTAGACACCTGTGTAAAAGAAACCAATTTCACACGTGAAGTGAGTAATTTTTGATACTCAGCCAGTAATACTTGGCCGCTATCATCCACTGGCGCTACTTTGAGCTTAGCGCCTGTTTCTTGGCATAATTGCTGCCAAGGCACAATATTGGCGTGATGCTCAAGATGAGAAATCACAATTTCATCACCCTCACTCAAGTGCTTTTTGCCCCAAGTTTTAGCGACTAAGTTAATCGCTTCAGTAGTCCCACGAACAAAGATGACATTATCTATGGAAGGTGCATTAATGAACCGTCTAACAGTTTCACGCGCTTCTTCATAAGCATCAGTCGCACGTGCAGCCAACTCATGCGCAGCACGATGGATGTTAGAGTTTTCATGTTGGTAAAAATATGAAA
>Ga0208635_100383_pt1 | contig 11281 bp, 12 predicted proteins | sample LakWasMe93_HOW11_2_FD_183915 | JGI IMG/M metagenome (GOLD analysis project Ga0208635, IMG submission 183915) | Freshwater sediment methanotrophic microbial communities from Lake Washington under simulated oxygen tension - Sediment Metagenome... | ecosystem: Environmental > Aquatic > Freshwater >...
TTGACCGACGGTAATCTCATCTCTATACTTCGCCGCCATTGAGCCCTGATGGCGGAATTGGTAGACGCGGCGGATTCAAAATCCGTTTTCGAAAGGAGTGGGAGTTCGAGTCTCCCTCGGGGCACCAAAATTAAGAAAGGTCTTGCTTAGCAAGGCCTTTTTTTTCGCCTGCGATAAAGTAGCTGACGCCCCGCCGACCTGTAGGAGCCGGCTTGCTGGCGATGCTTTTGGCTTTTTTCGTCCTCGCCCCGTACGACATTCTCAAGGATTCATCCCATGGAACTGCTGCTGGAAACTGTTGCTCTGTTCTGTCTCAAGCTGGCTTATGAGACGGAGGGGTCGAGTCCGATTCTGCGGGATGATCCGATCATGAGTGATTATGAGCGGGAGGTTTTTGGGTTGTTGGTGCGGCGGGGTGATATCGAGGGTATTCAGTTTAGAGTGGCGCACTGTGCAGGTTTGACGCTAGACGCAATAGGCGGGGCTGAAACGCCGCTAGGGCGTGAGCTGCAACGGCTATCAGCTGATTTCAGCAATGCTCGGACAATGGAGCAGCTAAATGCGCCGCTCATCGCGCTTAAGGATTACTTGAAAGACATTCAGTGAATGATCAAGTGAGGCAAAGTTTAGTAACCCTTTACACCGACTAGTGCTGGCTAGGGTCTTGGCTGATATGGAAATCTATCTGCCCACTTTTCAATTGCGTCAGCAGACAGCAATGAAAGACCTTTTCGGCATCACAAGGACGTATCAATGCGGCAAATCGCCCTCAGCAACAAACAACTCAGAGGCATTCCCCGCCGCCTTCGCGCACTGGAACGCTGGGCCTCCAGTTTTCGCGACGAGTTTTACCCGCGATCCGAGCGCAAGGAGCGCTACACACATTGGAAGATTCCGGTACACGAGGCATTAGTTGAAGGCCCTCAAGCCAGGATCGAAGTTCAGGCATTTTGCATTCAGCAACTGCTCGAAGCCGCTAGCCATCTGTCCAACGCTGCAGACCGTTCACAGGGTTACTACCGAGTCGCTTGCCTATTGACGTGGCCATGGGTTCATCAGAGCGAGGTCACCGTCTTCTATGACCGGGACTATTACCTGGGGTTTCTCGGTGAAACTAACGCTCTTATGCCAGAGCGGATCAGTCATGCTCTTGCGTTGCATACACCAGAGAATTTCATTGAGCATGGGCATGACGTTACTCAGGCTGACGATGAGGTCGCAGTACAGTGGTGGTGCATTGGGGAACCGGCCTGACGGCTTTCGCGAGCAGGTTTGCTCCCGCAAGGATTGCGGTGAGCTGACAGGCATCGCTTGGCCCGAGTGCTTGAATAATAAGTCTGTCCCCTTTTCTCGTCTGCATTTCAGGAGGTAGGAAGAATGGAGAGGGTGCCATATCATCCAGCCATCACGGATCTTAGGGAGGGGACATCATGCGTTTAATTCTGCCTATTGCTTTCGCAACCGTTATGCTCAGTGGCTGTGGTTCGATTAAAACCTACGAGAACCTATCGCAACGTACAGAGATACCTCTGACCACACATGTAGGGGGGCAGGTTTTGAAAGTCGAACGGAGTTCTGACCTTCCTAACGCCCTTGGAAAATCCGATATATTTGGGAGGAAGGTGGATAGAGGATTTACAGAGTTACGCTATCAAGGAATAAGCCCCGATGGTCGCCCTGTATTCCGTATAACGGAGATCGAAACAAGCTCCACTGAAACAACAATGTCACGCTCCGGACGCCGCAGCACAAGTTTCAGTGCCCAAAACTACGGCAATCAGATTTATGGAAATATAACTACCTATGACGCACCTGACGGGGTTACTGAACGACTACCACCCAATACGACTGAATTTGCCATTCCCGCTACCCGCCGCTCATTTAGCGTTGGCAATGTCAATGTAAATATAATTTCCAATGATGAAGTATCTCTTGTTTATAGCCTTTCTAGATAGGTGACACGGCTAATGAAAGATACTGCGTGCGAACTGTTAGGGTGTGTGCATAGGTCGGGGGTGTCGTGGAACCCCTAAGGGGTTTTCCCTTTGCTCTTAATACTCAGTATTGCCGCGAAGCAGGTTACTTATTTCAAGCAGGCAACACAAACCTTGCTTCAAGCCTATGCAACAACTCAAACGTATTCAAAAAAGGAACATTAAACTCCTGACAAACATTAGGAATAATAAATTTCCGTTTAGTTTTGAGATCCAGGACTTCCTGAGTAACGACTGTAGCCCCCGTAGTCATCGCTTTCGCAATCAACCACGGATCAGCACCCGCTAAAAACTCTTCCATAGCGCCTATTCTCATTCTCGGCGCCTGATCAGCCACAAGTCCCACAACCTGCGCAAATGCCAGTTGCGTCTCCTGATCGGTGGTGGCGTGAAAAAAACCAGAATTGTCCTTCACCCAACCAGCCAGATCATCATTCCCTTTTGTCACTTCATTCATTACGGGTTCAATGCTTGCTAGAGCAAAGGATTTATTTTTCAGCAACAACCATTGCCAAAACCCCGGACAGATAGCCATCCCGTAGTAACGATTTTTTGCCTCGATCAGCGTGTTAGCGTCGAGCAAATGATTCATTCCGTGATCCTGCTGGCGAGAGTCCTTAATTTGGCTGGTTGCACGCCGAGCAAATGTCCCGCATCGCGCAGCAGCATCCGGCCACTCATTGCTTCAGTCAGCACCGCCTTGCTTAGGCGAGCGCTGTTTTTCGCGGTGGCGTTGCGGTAGTAGTCACCCGCTCCACCTTCTTTATCCTGAAAGGTCCTGAGGATCATTCGATAGTAAGCGCTGTATTGCGCCTGGTTTATATATCCAAGATCCAATGCGCGGCGACCGATCGCCAATTTACTGATATGAAACCGAGTGGCCAGCGGAGCCAGGTTGTCTTCCCAGTTTACGTCGGCGCTCCACAGGGCGCGGAACTGGGCTTCGGGAGCCAGAAACTCGCCTGCAACTGCATTGCAGAATCGTTCTTCGTCTCGACCATTCGCGGTGTTCCCGTCAGACACTCCGCTGCTGCCAATCCAGATATGGGCCAGTTCGTGGAGCAAAGTGAACAGCCGGGCGGTGGGTGCGTCGGAACTGTTGACGAATACAACGGGGGCGTAGGCATTGCTGATGGCAAAACCCCGAAACTCGCTGACTTCAAGTTTGCGATGGGTATTCCCTAGAGCAATGCCACTGCGCATAACCAGAATGCCAGCCGCTTCTGCCGCCTCGATCAAGGCACGGCTGTATTTGTCGTAATCCAATCGAGCAGCGTCGGGGTTCACGCCGAGGGTCCGGCGGATGTCGTCCACGACCTCGGTGACTTGAGAACGACTATTGAAGCGGCCGACAAATGCCAACGGTTGATGTTCTTGGTTTTGCAGATACTCCAGATACCAATCCTGCTTACGTATGGAGTCCCTGACGGTGTCCAACAATTCCAGGCTGGGACGTTGAGGCGCAATCCCTCCGACGGTCCGAAGATCAGGTAAAGGCAGTTGTTCGACGGGCGGCTGCTGAAGAAACAGGAAGCCAAAAGGAATGTGAGCAACACTCGCCCACTTTTGGGCCTGAAGGAATGTGGGTTTGGCCTCGCCAGCCTCCCATTCCTGTACTCGATCAGGTTTCACTGGCAGCTTTTTAGCAACTTGCTCAGTGGAGAGACCCGCGCGTTCACGAGACCATGTGAGCAGGCTTGGATTTACTAAGGCGGCTTGGCTCATAGGGTCGCAGGCAATTCAGACAAAGCTGGTAAACGTTCAAGAGCATCCTTGGCAGATGCATCCGACTGACGCTTGTTCCAGTTATCTGTCATTGCCTTTCTCCTTGGCTATTAAAAATCTGGTGGCAGCGGCTACAGATTAGTAGAGAAGCAGAGTTACCGAGATGAGAAGACCGGTAGAAGCGCCGGATTATGTGGTAAATCGACATGGACCCGAAGCGTAGATTTGTAACTCGCAGACGGATGGTGTCACTTCGTTTCAATGCATTTCATGACATGCCCCCCAGTCCCGCGGCGGCCGCCTTTGTCACCCGTATTTGCGGTGTTTGACCAGATTAATGACCAGTGACTTTGAAGGTTGCAGGAACGAGGTCTCCACGATACCCTCCCACCGTCGCTGCCAATTCAGCGACCGGGTGTGGAAACCCGTGTAATTCAAGGCGCAACAGCGCCCCCATCACGTCTGCCGGCGCTTTTTTTGTGTCTGCGGCGTGAGTTATGGCGGCTGTGCGTGGGACGTCTTCGGGCGTGCCGGTTTCCTTGATTCCCGGTTTTCCACCCTGCGCACAGCTGTCACCCATTCGTGTGGAAACGAACGTGGCAGCTCCTCATATCAAGGAGTTGGATAATGCGCAGTATCAATCCGTACAAATTTTGGCTTTCCCCTCTACGCAATTCCCAATCGCGTAACGCTTCACCCCTCCCCCATCGCCTCTCCGTGACTGGAGGTGCCCAATGACCAACCAACCCGAACTCAAAACCATCGGCCTAACCCCCGCCATCTACTGCGGCGATCAACCACTCTTCCACGTCACCCGCGACGTCCCCCTCGGCGATGCGTTATCTATGGCTTCCGACTTCCTGTTCCTCGCCAAAACGCTCACCGAAGATGCCGCCTACGCCAAAGACACCGATCGCCACGCCTGGGCTGCGCATTATTTGACGTCGATGAGTAAGGCGCTGGTGGATGATGCGGTGAAGGTGTTGACGCGGGATCGGGATTCTTTGTCGGGGTCCAAGCGGGCGGGGGCGAAGGCTGAGGGGATTTAGCCGTCAGTCGATAAGATAGGAAGTCTGTGGGGGCGGGTTGCTTGCGATGGTGGTAGTCGTTCGGTGGTGGTGGTGGCTGGTTTGGCGCTATCGCCAGCAAGCCGGCTCCTACAGGGGGGTGGGGTTGTTTGTAGGGTGATGTTGGCCCTGATTTTTTTGAACCAAGGAGTGGAGTGAATGATGTTGTTCGACTGGCTGGCTATTAACGGTACATTCTTTGGGATGTGGGTTTGGGTGGTGCGCTGTCGTGGCACACTGAATGTGTGGTTGGCGAATCTGGCGGGGGTTGTGAGCGGCCTTATTGTCGCGATAGTGGTGGAGCTATTGACCCAAGCTGCCCGCGGAACTCCGTCGCCGGAAGAGCCATTTATGTTGTATTCGATTATGGCTGGGCTGGGCACGTTAGTTGGGACTTGGATGTGGCTTATTGCGAGGCTTGAGCAGCCCGAGAATCTGTTTCTGCGCCATTTGTTTGCCGGGACGGTGAGTGTTTTTGTTGGCGCGGTTGTGCTTGGGCAGGCTTGGTCGTATTTGGTTTCTGGGTGAGTGTATTCGGGAATAGTGGTGGCTGGTCTGGCGCTATCGCCGGCAAGCCGGCTCCTACAGGGGTGGGCGTTAGCCCCGGGGTTTCGGGGCCTTGGGGGGCTCGGGTTAGAGGAGGTGTTGGGAGATCAGTTTTGAGATTTCTACCATTGATGTCCGGCCGGTGAATTCGAATTTCACTTTGCCCAGCGACGAGAAGTAGATCTCCAGTTCCGAGTCCAGGTCGAACGTGCCGGAGGTTTCTACCGAGTACGCGACGATGTTTTTGTAGGGCAGTGAGGTGAAGTCTTTTTTGCTGCCGGTGATGCCCTGGACGTTGACGGCGATGATGCGTTTGTTGGTAAAGACGACGCCGTCGCGCATGGATTTGTACGAGTCGATGACGTGCTCGCCTTCCAGCAGCAGTGCACTGACCCGTTCTGCGTATTCTTCGTTTTGCTTGAGTTTGAAGAAGCCTTTGTTGTTGAAGTCGATCATCTGCCCATCCTCCGTTCGAAGAAAAATCCCTGCGGATTACTTCAGCGCTTTTACGACTCGAATGTTGACGGGGAATCCATCCTGTCCAGGCAGTTTCTTCCATCCCACGTACTGAAAAATCGCTTCTTCATCAATGTACTCGCCCCACTCCGCGACTTTGCCGCCCAACACGGCGACGTTCCGGTTAATGGCGCAGGTGCCATCGTCAGGACCGACGGTGTAGATCACATAAGGTTTGACGTATTTCGCGGCGCGGAAATGTTCGCCGCAACCAGAATCGACTCTGATCATCAAGGTCTTCAGATTTGCTTCACCATCCAGCTCGGCGTGCTGGTCGAGTTCCCCGATTTCGCCGACGTCGGTGAAGCCCAGAGAGCGAGCGCGCTTGTATGCCGGGGAGGCCAGGTGTTTGATCTGGGCTTGCGCGAGATACTCGTCCACGTCTTTGCTGAGTTCAATTTCGCCCTTGTGCGCGATCTCTTCCGCTATGGGAACGCCGCTCTCACAACGAGCGTATTCGGGGGAGCCAAGGCTTGACGGGGATAGGTAGTAGCGATGGAACTCAAGGGTACTCAGATGCATCTTGATAGCGGGATTAGCTTCTTTGGGCGTCTGGCGCCCGGCCTGCACCTCGGCCACCACCTGCAGAAATTTCTGGCAATCGGAAAGGTAGCCGTCCCAGGCGTATGTCGGGGTTTCACTCGACAGGCCGGCGAGCGCCGGGGTCATCACGACGGCGAAAGTGATTGCGCAGAACAGGCGCGAGACTCGAGTGACAGTGGCCATGTGTAGTCCGTTACAAAGTTGATGAAAGTGGCGCAACGCTACTGTTTTGCCGCCTTGCCGTCCACTGGCAGCAAAGGGGACAGACTCTATTTACTGCTAGCCCCTGTTTATTGAATTGAATCCCGAGTGCCAGGTGCATCTGACGCCTTCGGCTGCCTCTCGTCTAGACTTAATGGGTGGTCGTAGACAGAACCGAGCACGTCGCTTTGGTGCGGATTAATAAAGGGCCGCGTGGCAATCTGACTTTTATGCCCTTATTGAGGTGCGGCGAAGACCGTGCCGGGCACAACAAGATGCCCATTCAGGGTGCCCTGGCCACCGGCCTGAAATTGCCACGATACCGTGACGTGGTGTGAGTGCCGCAGCCGACACTTTCGGACGACCGACAACCTTCTGGTTTGTCCGTGACCGTGAGGATTGCTGAATGCCTGATGAGAGTTTGCACCTGCCTTTGGTCAACAGCCTGCTGGAGCGCCACAAAGGCTCCCCCGGCGCTCTGTTGCCCATTCTTCATGATATTCAGGAACGCATCGGTTACATCCCCGATGTGGCCGTCCCCGAGATTGCTCATGCCCTCAACCTGAGTCAGGCCGAGGTTCGCGGGGTGATCAGTTTTTACCATGACTTCCGTACCGCGCCGCCGGCCCGCCATATTCTGCGTTTGTGCCGGGCTGAGTCCTGCAAAAGCCGTGGTGCCGAAGAGTTGGCTGCGCAGTTGCGCGACCGCCTGCAACTGGACGATCACGGCAGCAGCGCCGACGGCAACATCAGTTTGCGCCCCGTTTATTGCCTCGGCGCCTGCGCCTGTTCGCCGGCCCTGGAGCTGGATGGCCGGGTACATTCGCGGCTCAGTGCTGAGCATCTCGATGCCTTGCTCGACGCTTGCCGGGAGGACGCGTGATGCCGACTCTTTATTTGCCCTGTGATTCCCTTGCCCGTGCTGTTGGGGCCGATGAAGTCTCCACAGCGCTGATCACTCAGGCCAAGGAACGCAATCTGCCGCTGGAGTTGCAGCGCACCAGCTCGCGCGGTTTGTATTGGCTGGAACCGCTGCTGGAAGTGGACAGCCCGCAAGGCCGGATCGGCTTCGGTCCGCTGACCGCAGACGATGTGCCGTCCGTGCTCGATGCCTTGAAAGGCGACCCATCCGCTCACCCACTGGCCTTGGGCCTGGTGGAGGAGCTGCCTTATCTCAAGTCTCAACAACGCCTGCTGTTCGCCCGCGCCGGTATTACCCGGCCGCTGTCGCTTGACGATTACCGGGCCCACGGCGGTTTCGAAGGCTTAACAAGGGCCGTCGCCATTGGCGGCGAAGAGACCGCAACCGCAGTGTTCGATTCCGGCCTGCGTGGCCGTGGCGGCGCGGCCTTCCCCGCCGGGATCAAATGGCGCACGGTGCGCGCCACTCAGGCGGCGCAGAAGTACATTGTGTGCAACGCCGACGAAGGCGACTCCGGAACCTTCGCCGACCGCATGCTGATGGAAGGCGACCCTTTCCTGCTGATCGAAGGCATGGCCATCGCCGGCATTACCGTCGGCGCCACCTTCGGCTACATCTATGTTCGTTCGGAATATCCGGATGCCGTGGCCACTCTGCGTGCAGCGTTGAACATTGCTCGTGAAGCGGGTTACCTCGGCGCCAATGTCGGCGGCAGCGGTCTGGCCTTCGACATGGAAGTGCGCGTCGGTGCCGGCGCTTACATCTGCGGTGAAGAAACGGCGCTGCTGGATTCGCTTGAAGGCAAGCGCGGGATCGTCCGCGCCAAGCCGCCGATCCCTGCGTTGCAGGGCCTGTTCGGCCAACCGACGCTGGTGCACAACGTGCTGACCCTGGCCTCGGTGCCGCTGATTCTGGCCAAGGGTGCGCAGTTCTATCGCGATTACGGCATGGGGCGCTCGTTGGGCACGATGCCTTTCCAACTGGCGGGCAATATTCGTCACGGCGGCTTGGTGGAACGGGCGTTTGGCCTGACCCTGCGGGAACTGGTGGAAGACTACGGCGGCGGAACCGCCAGTGGTCGACCGCTGAAAGCCGCGCAGGTGGGCGGCCCGCTCGGCACCTGGGTACCGCCGTCGCAATTCGATACTCCACTGGATTACGAAGCGTTCGCCGGCATCGGCGCGATGGTCGGTCACGGCGGTGTGGTCGTGGCTGACGACACGCTGGACATGGCCCAAATGGCCCGTTTCGCCATGCAGTTCTGCGCCGAGGAATCCTGTGGCAAATGCACGCCTTGCCGCATCGGCTCGACCCGGGGCGTGGAGGTGATCGACCGGATGCTGGCCGCGCCGGAGCAGAGTGATCGCGATGCGCAGGTGATCATCCTCAAAGACCTGTGCGACACGATGCAATACGGTTCGCTGTGCGCCTTGGGCGGCATGGCCCCCTTCCCGGTCACCAGCGCCCTCAAGTATTTCCCCGCCGACTTCGGTCTGCAGCCTTCGGAGGCCGAGCAATGATTACTCTCTTCGACCCGAAAACCGATATCGACCTTGGCACTCCCGCTCGCGAAAGCCAGGTGCAAGTCACCCTGAACATCGACGGTCGCAGCATCAGCGTGCCTGAAGGCACTTCCGTGATGCGCGCCGCTGCGCTGATGGGCACCACCATTCCGAAACTATGTGCCACCGACAGCCTGGAAGCCTTCGGCTCCTGCCGCATGTGTCTGGTGGAGATCGACGGCATGCGCGGTTATCCCGCGTCCTGCACCACGCCGGTCACTGAAGGCATGACCGTGCATACGCAGACGCCGAAGCTCGCAACGTTGCGCCGCAACGTCATGGAGCTGTACATCTCCGATCACCCGCTCGATTGCCTGACCTGCTCGGCCAACGGCAACTGCGAACTACAAACCGTCGCCGGCCAGGTTGGTCTGCGCGAAGTGCGCTACGGCTATGAAGGCGAGAATCATCTGGAGGATGTGAAAGACACCTCCAACCCTTATTTCGACTACGACCCGAGCAAGTGCATCGTCTGCAACCGTTGCGTGCGCGCCTGTGAAGAAACCCAGGGCACCTTTGCCCTGACCATCACCGGGCGCGGTTTCGAATCCCGCGTGGCGGCGGCCGGTGGCGAGAATTTCCTCGACTCGGAATGCGTGTCTTGCGGCGCCTGTGTGCAGGCCTGCCCTACCGCGACGCTGATGGAAAAAAGCGTGGTCGAATTGGGTCAGCCTGAGCGCAGCGTGATCACCACCTGCGCTTATTGCGGCGTGGGCTGTTCGTTCCGCGCCGAGATGAAAGGCGACCAATTGGTGCGCATGGTTCCGGACAAGAACGGCCAAGCCAACCACGGCCACTCTTGCGTCAAAGGGCGTTTTGCCTGGGGTTATGCGACCCACCCGGATCGCATTACCAAACCGATGATTCGCAAGAACATCAGCGATCCGTGGCAGGAAGTCAGTTGGGATGAAGCGGTGACCTACGCCGCCAGCGAATTTCGTCGTTTGCAGCAGAAATATGGCCGCGATTCCATCGGTGGCATCACCTCCAGCCGTTGCACCAACGAAGAAACCTATCTGGTGCAAAAACTGGTGCGCGCCGCGTTCGGCAACAACAACGTCGACACCTGTGCGCGGGTTTGCCACTCGCCGACGGGTTATGGCTTGAAACAAACCTTGGGCGAGTCCGCCGGCACCCAGAGTTTTGACTCGGTGATGCAGGCCGACGTGATCCTGGTGATGGGCGCCAACCCGAGCGACGCTCACCCGGTGTTCGCTTCGCAGCTCAAACGCCGCTTGCGTGAAGGCGCACGGCTGATCGTTATCGACCCACGTCGCATCGATCTGGTGGACTCGGTGCACGCCCGCGCCGAATATCACTTGGCCCTGCGCCCCGGTACCAACGTCGCCATGCTCAACGCGTTGGCCCACACCATCGTTACCGAAGGCCTGCTCAATCAGTCCTTCATCGACGCTCGTTGCGAGGGCAATGACTTCGCCCGCTGGAGCGAGTTTGTCAGCCGTGCGGAGAATTCGCCGGAAGCCCTTGCCCCTGTCTGCGGCGTCGACGCTGCCGACATCCGCGCCGCCGCTCGCCTGTATGCCACTGGCGGCAACGCGGCGATCTATTACGGCCTGGGCGTCACCGAACACAGTCAGGGCAGTACGGCGGTGATGGGCATCGCCAACCTGGCCATGGCCACCGGCAACATCGGCCGTGAAGGCGTCGGCGTGAACCCGCTGCGTGGGCAAAACAACGTGCAAGGTTCCTGCGACATGGGTTCCTTCCCCCATGAGTTACCCGGCTACCGGCACATTTCCAACGAGACAGTACGGACACAGTTCGAACAGGCGTGGAACGTAACCCTGCAACCCGATCCGGGCCTGCGCATTCCCAACATGTTCGAGTCTGCCTTGGCCGGCAGTTTCAAAGGCTTGTACTGCCAGGGCGAAGACATTGCCCAGAGCGATCCGAATACCCAGCACGTCACCGCGGCCCTGTCGGCCATGGAATGCGTGGTGGTGCAGGACATCTTCCTCAACGAAACCGCCAAGTTCGCTCATGTGTTCTTGCCGGGCGCTTCGTTCCTGGAAAAAGACGGCACCTTCACCAACGCCGAGCGCCGTATCTCGCGGGTCCGCAAGGTCATGGACCCGTTGGGCGGCAAGGCCGACTGGGAAGGCACCGTGGCTTTGGCCAACGCCTTGGGCTACCCGATGAACTACAAACACCCATCGGAAATCATGGATGAAATCGCCAGCCTGA
>Ga0208635_100388_pt1 | contig 11138 bp, 9 predicted proteins | sample LakWasMe93_HOW11_2_FD_183915 | JGI IMG/M metagenome (GOLD analysis project Ga0208635, IMG submission 183915) | Freshwater sediment methanotrophic microbial communities from Lake Washington under simulated oxygen tension - Sediment Metagenome... | ecosystem: Environmental > Aquatic > Freshwater >...
ATTCGCGCCCAGGCCGACGCTTGAGCGACCGGCGCACGTCGGGCGGCGGTAATCGGGTAAGGTAGGCGCGAAAATGCACCGGGTGCGCCGATTGACTTCACTGGAACCGAACATGATGAAAGCTGTAACCCTCACCTTCGTCCTTTCACTGACCGCAGGGGCATTTTGCACGCCGGCGGCAGCGGCGGGGGATGCTGAAGCCGGGGCGAAACTGTTCACGCGGATCTGCGGCGGCTGCCATCAAGTGGGCGAGTCGGCGCGGGGCGGCTTCGGCCCGCAACTCAATGGCATTTTCGGCCGTCCCTCGGGAAGCGTGGCGGACTACCAGTACTCCGACGCGATGAAATCCGCCGGCATTGTCTGGACGCGCGAGACACTGACGGCTTACCTCGAAGCGCCGAAGAAAGTAGTGCCCGGCACCCGGATGATTTTCTGGGGGCTCAGCGATCCGGAGAAAATCGAGGATGTGCTGGCGTACTTGCAGACGTTTCAGCCGAAGTAATCGAATGCGTCGTTGAAATGTACGTCGATGTACATTTTGTGTACGCACGAGGGCGTGCAGCGTAGAGTGGAGCGACATTTTCAGAACACGGTGGAACCCGAGGATGTCGCAGACAGGAAAGACACGGACCAAGGCACAGGACGCCGGCTGGCGCGGCTCGGTCAATGGCTGGCTGGACGCCGCCTACGATGCCCTCAAGGAATCCGGTGTGGACGCGGTGCGCGTGATGCCGCTGGCCAAGCGGCTGAACCTGTCGCGCACCAGTTTCTATTGGTTCTATGAGGATCGCGAGCAACTGCTGGCGGCGCTCCTGACCCGCTGGCGCGACAAGAACACCGGCGGGCTGATCAGCCAGTGCGAGAGTTACGCCGAAAGCATTTCCGAAGCCATCCTCAACGTTTTTGAATGTTGGGTGAACCCCGAGCTGTTCGACTCGCAGTTCGAGTTTGCCGTGCGCAGTTGGGCGTTGCAGTCCGCCGAGGTGGCCGACGAAATCGCCGCGGCTGACGAGGCGCGGATCAATGCCCTGGCCGGCATGTTTCGCCGGTTCGGCTACGAGACCGACGCCGCCGATGCGCGGGCCAGGACGATCTACCTCACGCAGATCGGCTACATCTCGATGAAAACCACTGAGGACATCGTCGTGCGTTTCCGGCGCATTCCGCAGTACGTCACGGTGTTTACCGGCAAGGCACCGAAGCGTCGCGAGCTCGACCGTTTTTTTGGCAAGTTCGGCTACGCGGAAAAAGAGCCGGGTGTTTTCGTGTCGCTGGTCGACACCTTCGAGGAGGCGACGCCCGATGCCGAATAGAACCCTGGGCATCATCGGCGGCACCGGTTGGTTGGGCCGTGCAATCGCTGATGCGGTGCTGGAAAGCGGCTTCATCGCTGCCGATTGCCTGCTGATTTCGAACCGTTCCGGCAGCAGCACGTTCGGGCCAGACGTGCGGGTGCTGGCGGATAACCAGGCGCTGGTTGAACTTAGCGACGTCGTGGTGCTGTCGATCCGCCCGGAGCAATTTCGTGAACTGCAGATCGACGCCCGGGGCAAACGGGTGATTTCACTGATGGCCGGTGTTCCTGCGTCGACCATCAGCGCCGCCACTGGTGCGCAAGTCGTGGTGCGGGCCATGCCGAATGCAGCCGTGGAAATCCGCCAGTCGTACACGCCTTGGTACAACGCCGGTGAGTTGAGCGAACAGGACCGCGAGTGGGTACAACGACTTTTTGAATGCGTCGGTTCGGCGGACGAAGTGCCCAATGAGGATTGCATCGATTACCTCAGTGCACTGTCCGGCACCGGGCCTGCTTTCCCGGCCATGCTTTACAGGGCGCTGGTTGAATCGGCGGTGGTCGCGGGGATTCCCGAGGCGATCGCACAACGTGCCGCGCACGGCGTGGTGGTGGGTGGCGGTCAGTTACTGGCCAGCCGCGATCCCCTGCAAATGATCGACGCCCTCATGGCTTATCGCGGTGTGACGGCAGCGGCGTTGCAGTCGATGGCTGATCAACATCTCGACGCCATCGTGGGCCAGGCTGTGCAGGCCGGTGCGGCTGTCGCCCGACGCGGGATGTAAAAAAAGAGGGAGCAAAAGCTCCCTCTATTCATGTTTGACAGGGGTCAGATTTCCTTCATCAATCGCAAGGCATCGTAGATCGCCGCGTGAGTGTTGCGGGCCGCCACGGCGTCACCGATCCTGAACAGCTGGAAACGCCCTTGAGGGTTGGTGACGATGTGCTGCGCGTGACCGGCAATCAGGTCGTGCTGTTCCACCGCGCCGCCATTGCTTGAGTGAGGGCGAAGATCGAAATACAGGTCGTCCAGCGGCAGCGTGCCGTGGTTGACCACGACCTGATCGACGACACGCTGCTTGTTGACCTTGCCGTAGTCGCTGCCGAAGGTCGCGACCAGCTTGCCATCGCGCTTTTCCACCGACTCGACGCGATACGTGACGGTAAAAGTGACGTCGAGGTCTTGCAGGCTGCGCATGTAGGGCACCAGGTTCATCGCCATCACTTCCGGCGCAAACGCACGGTCGGGCGTGACGATCTCCACGGTCGCGCCGCTTTGTGCGATGACTTCGGCAGCCTGCAAGGCGGCATGGTCGCCGGCATCATCGAAAATCAGCACGTTGCGGCCAGGTTTGATGTCGCCGGAAATAATGTCCCAGGTCGACACCACCAGTTCATTGCCTCGGGCAAGCACCTCGGTGTCGGGCAGGCCTCCGGTCGCGACGATGGCCACGTCCGGCTCGTGGGCCAGCACGGTGTCGGCTTCCGCCCAGGTGTTGAAGTGAAACTTCACGCCAAGGCGCTCGCACTGCGCCATTCGCCAGTCGATGATGCCGATCATTTCGCGGCGGCGTTCGTTCAGGGACGTCAGCCGGATCTGCCCGCCGGGCCGGTCCGCCGCTTCCAGCACGGTGACGTCGTGGCCACGTTCGCCCGCGACACGCGCTGCTTCCAGCCCGGCGGGGCCGGTGCCGATGATCAACACTTTGCGTTGGCGCGGCGCCTTGGGAATCTCGTGGGGCATGGTGGTTTCGCGACCGGTCGCCGCGTTGTGAATGCAGTAGGCCGCACCGCCCTGGTAGATCCGGTCCAGACAATAGTTCGCGCCCACGCAAGGGCGGATGTCTTCCTCGCGCTTCTCGATGATCTTGCGCACGATATGCGGATCGGTCATGTGCGCGCGGGTCATGCCCACCATGTCGACTTTGCCCGAGGCAATCGCGTAGCGCGCCGTGGCGACGTCGGGAATCTTCGCCGCGTGGAAGGTCGGGAAGCCCGTCGAGGCGCGGATCTCACCGGCGAAATCAAGGTGCGGCGAGTTGCGCATGCCCTGGATCGGGATGACATCGGTCAGGCCCGCGTCGGTGTCGATGTGGCCGCGCACCACGTTGAGGAAATCGATCAGCCCGCTGTCCTTGAGCATGTGCGACACCTGCATCCCTTCACTGGCGTTGAAGCCGCCCGGCAGCGTTTCGTCGCCGGTGTAGCGCACACCCAGCAGGAAGTTTTCGCCGACACGCTGGCGAATCCCGCGCAGGATGTCGAAGGTAAAGCGCATGCGGTTTTCCAGCGAGCCGCCGTATGGGCCGTCGAGATCGTTGGTCAGCGGCGACCAGAACTGATCCATCAAATGCCCGTAGGCCTGCAATTCGAGGCCGTCCATGCCGGCGGCCTGCATGCGTTCGGCCGCGTCCACGTAGTCCTTGATGATCCGCTCGATGTCCCAGTCTTCCATCTTCTTGGGGAACGAGCGGTGCGACGCCTCGCGGCGGTGCGAAGGCGAGACCACCGGCAACCAGTCGGCCTTGTCCCAGCGAGTGCGCCGGCCCAGGTGGGTCAACTGGATCATGACGGCGGCGCCATGTTCGTGGCATTCATCGGTCAGGTCCTTGAGCCATCCGACCACTTCGTCCTTGTAGGCCAGCACGTTGTTGAACACCGGCGGGCTGTCCCGGGAGACCGCCGCCGAGCCTGCCGTCATGGTAAGGGCAACCCCGGCCTTGGCGCGCTCGACGTGGTAGGCGCGATACAGCGCCTGGGGCATGCCGTCGATAGGGTAGGCCGGCTCGTGCGCCGTGGTCATGATCCGGTTTCTGAGGGTCAGGTGCTTGATCTTGTAGGGTTGCAGCAAGGGATCGCTGGACATCGTGGTGCGCTCCAAAGTGGGCTTCATCAGGCTCGGCGACTTGAAATTAGGATAAATGTACATAGGTGTCAATTGCTCATGACACACATGTACATTTTTCTTGCGCAACACAAAAGTCACCGATAAGATCAGGCTCGAAAGGGTGCAGAGGAGCTACCGGACAGTCGTGCCCGGCACGATGTGAAAAGGGATTGCGAGGGATTCGGTGGAGAAGGGCTGTGCTGCCCGAATTCGAAGCAGCGAAGACTGCACTGTTCACGACCGTAAGGCCGTTCAAACGAAGACAACCTGCCTATCACCGTAAAATAGGAAGACGCCTGATGAACGCTCATTCGTATCGAAAAACAGCCTGTGCCTGCCTGTTCGGACTGGCGCTTGGAACCAACGCGGCGCTGACTCAGGCGGCGGAACAGCAACCTGTGCGCATTGGCTGGGTCAACTGGTCCGACACCGAAATCACCGTCAAGCTCGCCACTACCGCGTTGCAGGAACACTTAAAACAACCGGTGAAACTGGTGATGGCCGACATCGGCATTCAGTTCCAGGCCCTGGCCAACGGCAATATCGACCTCATCCCGATGGTCTGGCTGCCGAGTACCCACAAGGCGTTCTACGACAAATACAAGGACCGGCTCGAAGACCTCGGTGTGCTCTATGAAGGACGCATCGGCATGACGGTGCCGACCTCGGTGCCGATCAGCGAAGTGGCGAGCGTAGAGGACCTGAACAAACCGCAGGTCAGGGAAAAGCTCGACGGCAAGATCCTCACGTCCGAGGTCGGCAACGGCCAGTACAAGCTCACAGTCAAGGCCATCGAGGAGTACAAGCTCGACGGTTACAAGCTGGTGGCCTCATCGGAATCCGGCATGCTCAACGAATTGGACCGTAACCTCAAACGCGGCAAATGGTCGTTGGTGAATGCCTGGAGTCCGCACTGGATGTTCTCCAAATATCCGCTGCGCTATCTGGATGATCCCAAGAAGATCTTTGGCGGCGCCGAGCAGATTCACGCCATGGCGCGCAAGGGCTTCAGCCAGGAGTATCCGGAGGTGGCGTACTTCTTCGCCCACTACTCGATCCCTCAGGCTGATCTCGAAGCGTTGATGATGCAGGCGCGCCAAAGCTCTTCCGACCAGGCCGTCGCCGCTTATTACGCCGCCAACAAGCCTCGTTTCGAAGCGATGTTCGAGAAGGGCGCGCAGAGTGTCAGCAGTCGCCAGCCTTGAGTGCACTGGCAGACGGCAGGTGACTCATCGACCGATGATGCACAAATCCCCGGTGGCGCGGATCAATGCCTGGCCATGCAGGCCATCCTTGATCAGCGCCGACCGCTCTTTGGCCAGCCACTGGGCGCAGTTCGGGTCTTTGCGATAGGGCGCGAAATCGGCGTAGTGCTGCAACAGGCGGTTTTGCAGCTCATCCAGCTGTGGCCGGATTTGATTGGCAAGGTCCGGCCGCGGCACATCAGGCGCGTTGCCTGCCGCTTGCCATTGCGCGAGCAGTCCGTATTGCACCAGTTTGCTGGCTTCTATCTGCGCCGCGAGCAACTCGGCGACCTCGTCCGGGTCGAGTTTGCGCGAGCCCGCCTGCTTCCTGGCGTTGTCGATGACTTGCGCTTCCCGGGCGCTGTCCTGGATCGGTTTGTGGCTGTCCCATTTGGTCAGCGCCACCAGATCAGCAATGTTCAGGCGTTCGTTTATCGTCACCAGCAGCGGTTGCAAACTGGCGGGCGCCGGGGAGGGCGTGCCGGCTTGTGCGCCGCAAGCGAGTAAACCGGACAGGGCGCAGGTCAGCAGCAGGCGTGGGGAGCAAAACATGGGCAACCTCATTGGAAACGGGACTCGCAATCAGGAGCTATGTATCACAGGTGTGCCAGTGGCATTAAGGGGGAGCTGATTTTATTTGTGCACGAAAAAGCCCGGCGGGTCAGGCCGGGCTTCTTTTTGAGTACCGCGGTAGGGTTATTCATTCATACGGCGCGGCTTTCGATCAGACGGTCGGAACCACCTTCGGCAACACGGTTTTCGATCAGGCGGTCGGAACCACCTTCGGCAACGCGGTTTTCGATCAGACGGTCGGAACCACCTTCGGCAACGCGGTTTTCGATCAGGCGGTCGGAACCACCTTCGGCAACGCGGTTTTCGATCAAACGATCCGAACCACCCTCAGCCACACGACTTTCAATCAGACGATCCGAGCCACCTTCAGCGACAACCGGGTGAGCGGACGAAGCGGCAAAAGCGTTAACTGCAAAAACCGAGAAAGCGATGCTGAGGAAGAGTTGGCGTTTCATGGTGGTGTGCTCCGGGGTGTAGTTGTTTGGTATGGAGCTGATGGTACGCCGCACAATTTTTAAGAGAACTTCATTGAGTTGATGGTGACTATCGACGCCGGCAATGGTTTGCCATTGATGCAAAAGGGCGTCTGAGCGCATGCCTGCTCAGTACCGCATCCCCCTGTAGGAGCCAGCTTGCTGGCGATGGTGTGTCAGTCGACATTTCCTTAGCTGACACTCCATCGCCAGCAAGCTGGCTCCTACAGGGGGACAGGTGAAAAATGTCCTCAAAGCTCCATGGCGTCAGCCTGTCGTCGGCTGCACCGCCCGGCCGGAACAGCCGGGGTATGCTGGATCTCCCGAACTATCGATGGTCTCCGGCAAGTCAGGCCGTGAGGCATTTTCTGCGAGGTTCCAGGCTCTGATCGAGAGGGTAAACCGATGCACGACTATTACGACTTGGGCGCCTACAGCCGCCCCGTAACGACTCATTCGCCACAGGCTCAGCTTTGGTTCGACCGCGGATTATTGTGGTGCTACGGCTACAACCACGATGAATCCATCCGCTGTTTCCGCAAGGCGATCGAACACGACCACGATTGCGCGATGGCCTACTGGGGAATCGCCTATGCCAGCGGCCCCAACTACAACAAGCGCTGGGACGCGTTTATCGAACAGGAGTTGAAAGACGCCGTCGCCCAGGCCCGACTGGCGACGCGTACTGCGCTGGCGCATTGCGACGGTGCCAAACCGGTGGAACAAGCGCTGATCCGGGCGCTTGAGCAACGCTATCAGGCCGACGCTGCCGACAGTGTTGAACAACTATTCACCTGGAACGATGCCTACGCGGCGTCGATGCGCGATGTCTATACAGCCTTTCCCGACGATCCCGATGTGGCGGCGCTGTTTGCCGAAGCCTTGATTGACCGCACACCCTGGCTGCTGTGGGATCTGAAAACCGGTGAACCCGCGCCGGGTGCCGACACCCTCGAAGCGCTGGCTGTGCTGGAGCAGGCACTGGGCGGTGCGCCGCACCCCGGCGTGCTGCACATGTACGTCCACACCCTGGAAATGTCACCCCATCCCGAACGAGCGTTGCGCGCCGCCGATGTTCTGCGCGACCTGGTGCCGGACGCCGGGCACCTGCGCCACATGCCGTCGCACATCGACGTGCTCTGCGGCGATTACCGTGGGGCCATGAACACCAATAGCCAAGCGATCCTGGCCGACCGCAAATTCCTGGAGCGGGAAGGGCCGCTCAACTTCTACACCCTGTATCGATGCCACAACTACCACTTCAAACTCTACTCGGCGATGTTCCTCGGGCAATACCAACCGGCGCTGGACGCCGCCATCGAGCTGATGTCGACCATCAAGGAAGAACTGCTGCGCGTCGAACAACCGCCCATGGCCGACTGGCTGGAAAGCTTCGTGTCAATGAAGGTCCATGTGCAGATCCGCTTCGGCAAATGGCAGGACATCCTCGCCACTCCATTGCCCAATGACCAGGAACTGTACTGCGTGACCACCGCGATGCTGCATTACGCCAGAGGCGTGGCGCACGCGGCCAACGGGCATATCGCCGCCGCGCAAGCCGAACAACGGCTGTTCATCAATGCGCTGACCCGCGTGCCGCCAACGCGTTACCTCTTCAATAATCAATGCACCGACATCCTGGCGGTGGCCGGCGCCATGCTGCACGGGGAAATCGAGTACCGCAAAGGCAACTACGACAGCGCGTTCGCTCACCTGCGCGAGGCGCAGTCACTGGACGACAACTTGCCGTACGACGAGCCATGGGGCTGGATGCAACCGGTGCGACACGCGCTGGGTGCGCTGCTGCTGGAGCAGGGGCGGGTGGAAGAAGCCTTGCAGGCCTACCGGGCCGATCTGGGGCTGGACGACACGCTGAGCCGTGCGTCCTGGCATCTGGACAATGTCTGGAGCCTCCACGGTTATGTGGAATGCCTGAAACGCTTGGGGCGGGACGCCGAAGCCGCGGCGGCGCGAACCCGCCTCGATCTGGCTATGGCGCGGGCCGATGTGGAAATCACCGCCTCCTGTTTTTGCCGTGTCGGGGCGCGCTGCTGTCAGGGCTGAGCTCGCCGGAAACGGGCGCCACGACGCCCGTTTTCAGGCATCGAGAAACGCGTCGATCATCGGCACCAGCCATTCGGTGCGCGTGGTCACCTGCATGTGATCGGTGCCGGGGAGCACGGCAAGCTGCACGTGTGCCAGGCGCCGGAACATCTGCACGGCATGTTCCGGGCGGATGACGTCCGCATCGCCGGCCACCACCAGCGTCGGCGCGGTGATGCGGCGGATATCGTCGTCGGGGATGTCCTTGAAGTCGCGCATGCGCCGGGCTGCCTTGTCATGCATCAGCCGCAGATTGCCGGGCTGCGGCGCGACCTTGAGGTACGCCTCCTGCAGTTCCGGCGGCATGTTCTCCAGCGTGGCGTTGGCCATCGCTTCCCAGAGCCATGGATAGGCACCGTCGCGATTGACCAGCGCCGACGCCGCCACGATCTTGCGCACGACGTCCGGATGCCTGATCGCCACCTGCAAGGCGATGGTGCCGCCATTGCTGAAACCGAACAGGTCCGCTTGCCCGATGTGCAGATACGCGAGCAATGCCGCCGTGTCGTCCGCGGATTGCTCGAAGCTGAACGGACGGTCGACGATGTCCGCTGTGTGCCCATAACCCTGTTGTTCAATGGCAATGACCTGACGCTCAGCCGCCAGCACCGGCAGGATCTGACCGAATGAGGTTTCAAGGGTGTCGCCGCCGCCATGCATCAGGACGAGGGGCGGTCGCGTGGGGTGCGCTGCGCCGTGAATCTCGAAATAGATCCGCAGGCCGTTGACGGGGGCGTAGCCGGTTTTGTGCTGATTCATGGCGGGTTCTCCGCGTATTTGAGGGTTTGCAGGCTGGCGAGTGGATATCTGCACGAAGGTGATTATGCTTCATGAAACCTTGCAGTGATGTGAGGCGGTCAGCCTGTTGCCAGGCTTTGTGCATTCCGTAGTCCGATGACTTCAGCCCCAGGGCCTGGGTGCGACGATGCTAGTGAGGTGCTCCGGCCTACAACAAGAGCAAGACGGAGAAGACTCATGGCCGTAATCGACACCACCACCACGGGCAACGTGCCCAACCACGGGATCACCAGGGAGGAGCGCAAGGTCATCTTCGCCTCGTCCTTGGGCACCGTGTTCGAATGGTACGACTTCTACCTTTACGGCTCGCTCGCCGCGATCATCGCCAAACACTTCTTTGCCGGCGTCAACGAGACAACCGCCTTCATCTTCGCGCTGCTCGCGTTCGCTGCGGGGTTTGCCGTGCGGCCTTTCGGCGCGATTGTGTTTGGGCGACTGGGCGACATGATCGGACGCAAGCACACCTTCCTGATCACCATTGTCATTATGGGTATCTCCACCGCCATCGTCGGGTTTCTGCCCGGCTACGCGACCATCGGCGTCGCGGCGCCGATCATCCTGATCACCTTGCGACTGCTGCAAGGCCTGGCGTTGGGCGGTGAGTACGGCGGGGCGGCGACTTACGTCGCGGAGCATGCGCCGAAGGGCAAGCGCGGTTATTTCACTTCGTGGATTCAAACCACCGCGACCCTGGGTCTGTTCCTGTCGCTGTTGGTGATCCTCGCTTGCCGCACCGTTCTCGGTACGGAAGCGTTCGAGGCCTGGGGCTGGCGGATTCCGTTCCTGCTGTCGATCCTGCTGCTGATCATCTCGGTGTACATCCGCCTGCAACTCAGCGAGTCACCGGTGTTCCTGAAAATGAAAGCCGAGGGCAAGTCGTCCAAAGCGCCGCTGACCGAATCCTTCGCCCGTTGGGAAAACCTCAAAATTGTGATCATGGCGCTGCTCGGTGGTACTGCCGGCCAGGCTGTTGTCTGGTACACCGGACAGTTCTATGCGCTGTTCTTCCTCCTGCAAATGCTCAAGATCGACCCGCAGACCGCCAACTTGCTGATCGCCGGTTCGCTGCTGATCGGCACGCCGTTCTTCGTGATATTCGGCAGCCTGTCCGACCGCATCGGCCGCAAGGGCATCATCATGGCCGGTTGTATTCTCGCGGCGGTGACTTACTTCCCGATCTTCCATGCGTTGACCCAGTACGGTAACCCCGACGTGTTTGCGGCACAGGCGAAAAACCCGGTCACGGTGGTTGCTGATCCAGACCAGTGTTCGTTCCAGTTCGACCCGGTGGGCAAAGCCAAATTCACCAGTTCCTGTGACCTTGCCAAGACGGTACTGGCGAAGAAAGCCATCCCCTACATCAACGAAAAAGCCGAGCCGGGCACCGTTGCGCAGGTTCGCATTGGCGGCAAAGTGGTCGAGAGCTTCGAGGGCACCGGCATGCCGGCCGCCGACTTCAAGACCCGCAACGATGCCTTCGTCGCCACCCTTGGCACCGCGCTCAAGGACGCCGGTTACCCTGAGAAGGCGGATCCGGCGAAGACCAATTACCCGATGGTGTTGTTGCTGCTGACCATCCTGGTGATCTACGTGACCATGGTCTATGGCCCGATCGCGGCGTGGCTGGTGGAACTGTTCCCGGCGCGTATCCGCTACACCTCGATGTCGTTGCCGTACCACATTGGCAATGGCTGGTTTGGCGGCTTTTTGCCGACGGTTGCGTTCGCCATGGTCGCGGCCACGGGGGATATCTATTACGGGCTTTG
>Ga0208635_100391_pt1 | contig 11009 bp, 4 predicted proteins | sample LakWasMe93_HOW11_2_FD_183915 | JGI IMG/M metagenome (GOLD analysis project Ga0208635, IMG submission 183915) | Freshwater sediment methanotrophic microbial communities from Lake Washington under simulated oxygen tension - Sediment Metagenome... | ecosystem: Environmental > Aquatic > Freshwater >...
ATGCAGCTTTCCCATGGATGATCTAATTGCTTTTCTGGAATACGCTGTTCGGGAGTTTGATAATTTTCGTACGGGCCATGAACAGTTCTGTCAACCACCAAAATGCCTGGCTGTGCGGTTCTTGCCATCGCAGCGATCTTAGGCATATCAATATCCTGGCTCCATTTAGGAATATCGGCCCCCCAGGATCTTACTTCATCTGTTACGGTTTCCAGTGGGCGTACCCAGCCACCATCCAGCCATAAAATATCAACCGAACCATAGTTGTGCATCAGTTCGCTGATCTGGTTATAGGTATAATCTTTAAACTTATTCCAACGCCAGGGAAACTGGCGGATATCATAATTATTATTCCTGTTGGCAGTAGCATATTTTGGCCACCAGTAATTTTCAGAATGCCAGTCGGGTTTAGAAAAATAAGCCCCGATCATAAAATCATTTTTACGGAATGCATCAAATACATATTTGGCGACATCTGCTTTTGGATTGCCTGCAAACGGCCCATTGGAAATCTTAAAATCTGTTTGTTTGGTATCAAACATGCAAAAGCCATCATGGTGTTTGGTAGTGAATACGAGGTATTTCATCCCGGCATCCTTACCAGCTTTGGCCCAGCTTTCCGGATCAAAATTTACCGGGTTAAAGTCTTTCTTCAACCCCCAGTACCATTTTTTATAATCATCATAACTCCTGTTACTGTCTGGCCGGTTGATCCAATCTTCAGAGCAAAGCTCCCACGATTCAATTATGCCGGGCACTGCATATAAACCCCAGTGAATGATCATACCAAATTTTTGATCCTGCCACTTATCCAGCTTTGCTTTTACTGCCGCATCAGCAGGCCATTCATACTCTGTTGATTGCTGATGTACATTTTGCTGTGCATTGGTTGTTGCAACAAAAAAAGTAACCGTTAACAGCGCTATCAATTGTTTTACCATAAAAAATATTTACCCGTTGATTGATATAAATTATAATTGATCTAATCGAAACCTGATAATTTCAATGGCTTCTTTTTGACGTGATATGATCACATACATATAGCCATCTTTAATCATCGTATGCGGATAGCCATATTGGCCGCCTTTCCATAATCCTTCTTTTTTTAATTGATACAAGCTGTTGGCAATTACATAATGCTGCCCAAAAACATGGCCCTCTTTTGAAACAGATAATATCAATGGATTTCTATTGTAATGATGCAATGTATCCGGAATGCCTGCATAATAAAACTGACCATTGGGCAGCTGGCCAAAATGAAACTTACTATCGTTATCTGTAAAATTTGCTTCTACAGGAAAAGACCATGACACTGCATTGTCTTTACTTTCTGCCTGCCATAATTTTCCTTTCCATCCTTTACCGGTTACCCGAAAAAGGGCATGCATCACACCATCGCCGGTTTCAAAAAAAGATGCTTCGCAAAGAGGCGGAAGACCCAGCTTTGCTGCAGGCTGATAAAAGGTAGCCGGGTTATCTTCTTTAAAAAGCGAATCAGGATAAATGCTGCTCAGCTTCCAGCCACTCAATCCTTTGGGATCATCTGAATAAGCAAAGCTGAAATTTCCACAGATCACTAAACGACCATTGGCCAATGCCTGCGGACCATGATTGGGATTTACCGGCACCTGCATATTTATTGGCTCACTCCAGTGTGTACCATCTACCGTGTACTTTGCCCACAATGTTGTATGCGTACGGCCGGGAGAATATTCACCATAATACGCAACCAGCGTATCTCCATACTGATGAAAACCAGCGGCAGTTAACACATTTAACAAAGTATCATTATAAGCAGAAGGACTTGCCAGTACTTGCGGAGCCGACCAACTGGTAAAGTTTTTTGACACTGAAAAAACAACCCGTTGCCCCGGAGCATCTTCATCCTTCATACCATTAGACCAAATGGCAATGAATTTATTTTTAAAAAAACAGCTGTATGGATGATGTGAATAAAGCCAGTCTTTTACCGGTTTGTAAATAAAACTTCTTTCCACTTTTAAATGAACCAGGCCACTGTCTGTTGTATAATTATTACTGATGGATGCAGACTGTGCAATACATTTACACAGCAAAAGAGATGCTGCAATAGAGCAAAGCGTGGAAAGGATGCCTTTTATTAATGCCTGCTTTTTTATATGCCCAAATCTTAAAATCATCAGTGCTTACAATATATGTTTTGCAATAGTAAAATGATAAGCCATTCCTATTTTCTAAAAGATGCCCGTGAGTTTTTCAGGGGTGCAATACCCGCCAGTTTTATTTTTTCAATTGCTTTTAAACCTACGGCCTTGCCCTGTGCCTGGCCATTGACAATGGCATCTTTGAAATGTATGCCACCGTATAACCTGGAGATAGCAGCCTCTTCTGCAGCCTGCCGAAAAGAGGTAAACTTCCTGGCTTTGATTTCAAATATTTCTTCTGAATTATCGGTAAAAGAAAAATTGTCTCCCAGCTGGTAACTCAGTACTTCTGCAGCAGCAGTTGATATCACACTGTGCCCACTCGTATATTCCGGGAATGGCGGTGTTTGTAAAAGCGGCTGCCAATGCATATCGATGTACCTGTTTATAAAAGTTTCGGGCCGTATCCTGTTGCTGCGGTATTTTTCATCCCAGCAACTGATAAAAGCATCTACCAATGTGATGGATACCAGCGCATGCAATACCACTGCATTATCAAAACTGAGGTTTGCTTTTTTGGCTGCAATGCTGGTAATATTCATCCAGTGGCCACCTGGGCTAATTTTTTTAAACCCGATTGCCATGTGGCCGGAAGTATTTACCACAAAAGGATTGCAATCCCAAAAGGAAGCAACATGCAGCTGCTGCGCTGTAAGCCCTTTAGAAATATCATATACTTCTTTTGCCATTTTATAAAAAACACTCGTACTGTCTTTACTAAACTCCTGCGGAGGCAATGGAGGAAACTGGTTGCAGGAATCAATGAGCATAGGGCGGATGATCTTCCAGTTGGGTTCTACCGCTTCTATATAAGCTGGTGGCGTTGGATACCAATAGCCTTCACCCGTTAATGGTGTGTAGCGTAGTTTTGCACTCAGGTTGCCATAGCCATCTGTTTTTGCATAATTTACAATACCCTGTGCTACCAGATTGGCAACTGCTACTGATCCATCAATAATGCTTTTGCTGATCTTATTTTTTGTTAGTTCCGCTATGTATTTATCTTCCTGCTCCTGCAACATAAAACCAGATGGCAACATTCTTTTACCCGTTTCCAAAACACAATACACTGCCGCAATACGGTAATCATATTCTTTACTGTTAGTAGTTATTTTAACAGGTGTGTAGTTTTTTATAAGTTTTGATAAGGGAACAATGGTGGCGTTATGCTGACTGGTAATTTCATACGCACCCAAAACGGCATAACTGTAAAAGCGGCTGGCAGCAGGTGGGTTTACCACATCATGCATCATTACCATGGACAATGAAAAAATGGGCGGCTGCAGTTGCAGATAAGCGGGCAATGGCTTTGTTGTTTGTGCATTGGCCACACCGAAAAAAAACAATGCGATTATTACTATTTTTTTCATGCTTAGTTCTCTTTATACAAAATCAATTCTCCTTCTGTAATTCCTATTACTACATATTTGTCTCCGCCAATAATCATTTCTTCTGCAGCTTTTACATCGCCTTTTACAGATAAGCCTGCATCCGGCTGGTGGATGTATTCAAAATTACCCTTACCGTCGCCTGCCAGTAAACATCCGTAGTTAGCATCAATACTGCCGATCTTTAAGCGGTTATCTGCATGATTGCCCAGCAATAAAAGATCTGTTTTTCCATCATGATTAAAATCTTTCGCCAGTATTTTTGAAACCATGGAGAACTGTGCCTGCAATGGAAGTTCAGCCTTTACAAATTTTCCATTTTGATTAATGAAGCAGGCCGTTCTGCTTTCATTTACAGTAAGCACCGGGTTGGTGGCCAGCTCTTCGGGTGTAAAAATTTCCTTCATAGTGGCATCTGCATAATTTTTATAAGAAGAGAATTTTTTCCGCATAGCATATATCTGGTCATTCAACTCATCCCTGCTTACAAAGGGGTAACTTTTTCCCTGCACGTAAAAATTAAAAAACGGATCAACAGAACCATTGCCATCATAGTCGGCATAATACAATTCGGCAGGTTCACTTGCAGAAACATGAAAAGGAGTATTAAGACCAAGATTGCCGGCGATGATATCCTCTTTTCCATCGCCATTTACATCAGCAATGTTTAGGGTAAACCAAAAGCCATTCATGGCACCGCTGAAGTAATCTGCTGTTTTATTTACAAAGCCGGAAGCACCGTTGATGAATACATTTACCGGCATAAACTCTCCACAAATCACGAGGTCTTTTTTACCATCACCATTGATATCTGCCCATTGTGCATCTGTAACCATTCCTGATTCGGAGAATGGAGTGGGTGCTATTAAGAAAGCACCCTTGCCGTTGTTGATCAATAAATAACTGGCAGGATTCATTGGATATTTACCGGGAATAACTCTTCCGCCTACAAACAGATCCATATCGCCATCACCATCAAAGTCGCAGGGCCTTACACAGGATTTGCTGCTGGCACTTACATCGGGTAATGCGTTTTCTGCCAATGAAAAATTTCCCTTGCCATCATTCATATACAATTCATCTTGCAAGGCTGCTGTGCCTGCTTCCCAGGATGAGTAACCACCTTTGGCTACATACAAATCAGGAGCACCATCGCCATTACAATCAACAAAAACGGCGGCCGAAACGGTTGATTCATTTTCGTTACCAATAGCCAGGTCATCTATTATTTTAAATTGCTTTCCTGGTTGCTGAATATAAATCCTGCCGGGATTTGCTTTATCGCCACTGATAAAAATATCTTCCAGTCCATCTTTATTTACATCCGCTTTTGCCAGCACCGGGCCAGTTTTTGAATACATCCACAACATCAGCGATTGCCTTTTAAAATCATTTTGATTACCGGCATGATGCGTATGGGCGAGTATATTTGCGGCCTGGGTAAAAATTGTTTTTGTAGTGTTTACTGCTGTAACAGGCAATGCTGCATTGGCATCTTTCTGGCTCAGCACGAGTTGTTGATTAGCGGCTACATGGGTGATCAGCTGAACAGTATTACCTGGCCAAATAATTTTTAACGAGTCGATATTTTTTTGATCCCCCAATCCAAAATTTACAACAGTTGATACGCATGATAAGTATCCCCTGTTGGGATTCACTTCCTGGTATTGCTGCTTGCCATTGCTGTACAAAATAATTTTTGCACCCACGGCATTGGTGTTGGATGCTTTGCCGGTTAACTTAACGGAGAGGTAATTACTGTTATTGATTTCCCTGCTTTGGTTTTTATAGAGGGAAGCATTTTCATTGATGTTATTGACCACCAGATCGAGGTCGCCATCATTATCAAAATCGGCGTATACCGCAGCGCTTGAAATTACAGGATTTGCAAAGCCCCATTCTTTTTGCTTATTGGTAAAAGTAAGGTCATGATTATTGCTGAAAATATAATTGGGAACAGATGTTGAAGGCATTGCTTTAATAAGGTCCATTAATAAAAACGGTTCCCTGTTTACTGCTTTCTGAAATTTATAATCGCCCCAGTAACGTAAAAAATCCTTGTTGGTATAATCTCTTAAATATCCATTGGTGATGAACAGATCTTTGTATCCATCATTATCAAAATCTGCAAAGAGAGGGCACCAGCTCCAGTCGGTATTTGATACGCCAGACAATCTTGCGATCTCACTAAATGTACCATCGCCGTTATTTAAATGCAGCATATTGCGCATGTACTGCTTGTATAGATTTTGGCTCTGCTGCAATTCAAACGCCTCATAATTTTCCTGCAGCTGCAGTAATTTCTGCCTACGGTTATCTTCCGGCAGCATATCCAGGTTAATGATATCCGGTAAGCCGTCGTTATTAAAATCGGCAATGTCGGCACCCATTGAAAACTGCGCCAGGTGCCGCAGGCTTTGCTGAGACTGGTCTTTGAACGTACCATTACCATTGTTGATATACATGTAATCGGGCTCGTTGTAATCGTTTGTTACATACATGTCCTGCAACCCGTCTTTGTTAATATCAGCAATTACTACTCCCAGTCCAAAGGTCATTGGGTTTTGTCTTAACCCTGCCTTTACAGAAACATCTGTAAAATGGTTTCCGGTATTCTCATACAATTTATCACCTGCCAGTTCATCAATATCGTTGCTGAATTTGGCAAATTCCATGTTGTCAATTTTTTTGGTGCTGTGGTTCAGCAAAAACATATCAAGGTCGCCGTCATTATCGTAATCAAAAAATGCGGCCTGCGTACTATAACTCTTATCATCAAGCCCGTACAACTTTGCTTCTTCAACAAAACTTACCTCCCCTTTTGCATTTACACCTTTGTTGATGAACAGTTGATTTCTCCTTTCGTCATCGCTTACTTTGCCGGAGTAGCAAACGTAAATATCAAGCCAGCCGTCGCCATTTACATCGGCCATGGTTACACCCGTTTTCCATCCTTTTTTCCTGCCTGCTAATCCTTCACCAGCCTGGGTAGTAATATCTTTAAATTTCATTCCACCCTGGTTTAAAAAAAGGTGGTTGGCTTTCATATTGGCAGTAAAAAAAATATCCTGCAACCCATCGTTATTAATATCGCCGGCAGCAACTCCGCCGCCATTGTAAAAATATTCGTAGGCCAGTACATTTTGTCCTTCGGTTTCATTGAGGTCGTTACTAAAAACAAGTTTGGTTGTTTTAGCATCCAATTGCTCAAAAAGTGGAGTTTGTGCAGATAGCAGTAGCAAATTCGCCTGCAGTAAACAGTATAATAAAATCCTGCGTTTCATACCTGAAAATGTTATTTACCTATATGGCATTATTATCAAAAAGGTACGGTAATAAAAAACACTGGTTGTAGAAAAGGTAAATTAGTTAACTAAAATGTAAAGCATCAAAAAAAAACAGGACTATCCCAAAGGATAGCCCTGTACTGTACGCATATTACCAAAACATAGTACGAATTTTGAAATAGTTCTTCATAAGTGTAGCATAAATTGAATTATTTATCCCACCAAACTCTTGATGTCCAGGTATCGCCGCCAGATAGGCTTGCAACACCGGTTTTATAGTTAACTCCATTGCTGGTAGCTTCTTCTGTTGGATAGATTTGTCTTCTTGGTATTGCACCACCTGAAAAATTACCTGTGTATGATACAGGAGTAAGTACAGGATAGCCAGACCTTTTCCAGTTATTCCATGATTCGTTAAAGTTCATCAACACACCGGTAGTAGCCCAGTATTGTTCGTTGATCATTTTTAAAGAAGCATCGGTAGAAGATACATTTAATGGATTAGCTGCAGCATAAGTATTGGCTGTACCAGCACTGATAGCAGCAGCTGAATTAAAGTTTACCAATGTTTGTAATGCACCAGACAATGCATTGCTGTAATGCACCGCTGCAGTGGCACCTGCGTTCCAGCCTCTTACTGCGGCTTCTGCAAGCAACAATTCTGTTTCAGCATAAGTTAATACAAACTGGCCGCTGTTTAAATCAGTGTAGATAGCAGTAGTTGGCCTTGAATATTTACCAATTGGTGTAGCATCTCCACCTGTACCTGTTGGGCCGGGGTAGCCGGGAGCGTTAGCAATGTCGGTAGCACCGCCATTCATATCCCAGCCATTGGGCAATCCACGTTGGTTGGCAAAAGTATTGTCGCCGGCTAAACCAATATTCTGGTTAGCAGCCAAGCCTGCCTGTGGAACTTCTGCAATTACGCTTACCCTTGGGTCTGTAGTTGATTTAAGAAAATCAATCAGGTTTTTGCTCCAGCGAACCTGGTAAAAATCTGCAGGTGTACCCAATGAACGTGAGTTTTCGCTGCGGTATCCGTTAGCATCATTTCCTTTAATAATGGCATCATCTGCAAAACTTGCAAAGGTTCCGCCTGCTGCTGCTTTTTCAGCATACAATTTAGCTTTTGCGGCATCAGCTTTGGTAAGGCGCATAGCCACCCTTAGCATCAGTGAATAACCAAACTTCTTCCATTTTGCAACATCTCCTGCATACATAACATCTGCGGCTGGGATGGGTTTAGAAGCATCAAATTTGCTCAGTGCTGCATCCAGGTCAGATAACATGGCAGCGTACACATCTTCCTGCTTGTCAAATTTAGGCAGTGTAACACCACCTGCACCCTGAAAAGCTTCTGAATAAGGACAATCGCCGTAAGCATCTGTTATGCTTTGTACACTAAGCACTTTCATAATAGTGGCAGCACTTACTACATTCACCTTATTAGCGTCTGAACCGTAGTTTTTAATCACCTCATTTGCCAGGCTGGCAGCACGGTAGCACCTTCTCCATAACCTTGCAGCATAATCATTGGTATTGCCAGATGGAACATATTTATCCATGTTGCTGTAGTAGTTGGCAGCACCTGAAGTAGTAGAAGCAAATATTTGCGTCCAGCCACTCTGGAAAAGTATGGATCCTTCATAACCAGTGATGGCACCGATATAATTTGCCTGGCTGTTGGTCAGAAAATAATCTGAATTAAAATTAGCAGGCGATGACTGTGTAGGATCTGTATTGATCTCCTTAAAGTCTTTTGTACATGAGGCCTGGAGCATTGTTACTGCCAGCCCTGTATATAAAAATATTTTTTTCATTTGTAGTCTTTTTAAGTTTAAAATAATTTTCAACAATTATTTCTTGAATTTCAGGTTTACATTGATACCATAAGAACGGGTAGAAGGCAAACTTGTACCTTCAATACCATAGTACCTTACGTTTGAACTGAAGGTTGCTTCAGGATCGATGTTATCTGATTTCTTCATTAAAGTGGCCAGGTTCCTGGCTACAAATGATACCTGTACTGAACTGAAAATTGCCAGCTTGTTCACGATGTTTTGTGGCAGTGTATAACCCAGGTTTAACTGGCGCAATTTGATAAAATCACCATCCAGTACATGGGCTGAAGTAACATTCTGTGCAAGGGAACGGTAGTAACCCTGTGCATCAGCTTTTACTGTATTGGCAGCACCACCTTCTGTAACACCGGTAGTAATTCCATCTTCCCTTCCTGTTAAGGTAAGTTGATTTAAACCACGAACAATAGAATAGTAGTTGGTGGCAGAAAGGATTTTATTACCAAAATTATAATCGATCAGGAATGAGAAGCTTACATTTTTGTAGTTGAACTCATTGTTGAAACCTCCGTATAAAGTAGGCAATACGCTACCCATCTTTAACAGTTCGCCTCTTTGAGGATAACCGCTTGCATCAACAACAATTTCTCCTTTTGCATTACGCTTGTAGTCGTAAGCCAAAATCTGCGGACCTGCATAACCTTTTACAAAAGCGGTAATAGCATTTCCCAAAGTAGCACGGTTAGATCCAAGGTTTACATTATTACCTGCAGCATCTGTTTCCAGCACTTTGTTTTTAACTGAGGTTAAATTGAAAGTAGATACCCAGCTAAAATTCTTTTGCTTAATAGGTGTACCGCTGATCTGTAACTCAAGACCAGTGTTTTGAGTAGAACCATTAGGAATATATCCACTGGTATAACCGGTAGCTATACTAAATGTAGCTCCCATGATCTCATTCTTGGTCTTTTTGGTAAAGTAAGCAATATCAAAGTTTAACCTGCTGTTAAAGAACTTCAATTCTGTACCTACTTCAATTTCGGTAGTGGTAAATGGTTTTAATAAACCACTTGGCAATGATGTATTAAAGCTGCCCACTGGAGCACCATTGAAAGGATTAGCCAATGAATAATAAACATCAGTTTGATAAGCCTGAGATAATTCATTGCTGGTGTTGGCATAAGAAACTCTGAACTTACCAAAATTCAGGTGATTGATTTTTACCAATTCAGAGAAGATAAGGCTACCTGAAACTGAAGGGGTAAATATTTTATTATTTCCTGCTGGCAAAGTTGAATAAGCATCATACCTGCCGGTAGTACCGATGGTAAGGAAGTTTTTATATGCCAGGTCTAAGGTGTAATATGCAGAGTGTACTTCTGTTTTCCAGAAACTGTAATCCCTGTTAAAGTTTTGCACGTTATTAAAGCTGTACATGTATGGAAGGATGAATGGACCACCACCGATCTTAATTCTTTCTTCCTGGTTTTTGCGAAGGTTAGCACCGATAGCAGCATCAAAACTAAGGTCGTTGGTAATTTTGTGTGCAGCACCGATCAAACCATCCACATTAAACTCATAACGTTCTGTGGTTGCCAGATCCTGCAAATTACCTCTGCGGCCAGTAGTATAAGCAGTACCGGTTGGTTCAACTTTAAAGAGCCTGTCGTGAGCAAGATCGTACCCTATGCGTCCCTGTGCATACAACCAGCTGGTAAAATTATATTTAACTGCTGCAGAGGTAATCAAACGTTTACGACCAAGATTGTTCACATATTGATTAACCACAAACCATGGGTTGGTTACATATTCATCATCGCTGAACTGTACTTCATTTCCGGTTATCGGATCGTAACCTGGGTTTAACACATTTTGATTGATGTTGGTAGCAAGGAACAAACCGTTGTTGGCATTCATTGGACCATCACTCAACTGAGGGCGGTTTTTAGATTGCTCATCAACATAGTTAGCCACAAACTTAACCGACAATTTGCTGGTAATATTCTGATCAAGATTGAGGTTGATGGTGTTTCTTTTTAAACCACTGTTTCTAACAATAGAATTGTTATTCAGGTTTGAAAAAGATAAACGGAAAGCTCCATTGTCGCCTCCTTTTGAAAGGGCTACTGTATTGGTTAAAGATGGGCCTGAGCGGTAGAAGTTGCTAATATTGTCTTTTACTGCAGAGTAGGCGTAGGTTTTTCCATCAAACTGAATTACCTGGCTGCCATCCAGCTTTGCTCCCCAGCTCATCCTTCCTGATGCCTGAGCAGAAGCTGCGGTGGTTGGTTTAGCACCGCCAACACCCTGTCCATATACATATTGAAAATCGGTATTGTCCATCGCTTTCTC
>Ga0208635_100392_pt1 | contig 10994 bp, 7 predicted proteins | sample LakWasMe93_HOW11_2_FD_183915 | JGI IMG/M metagenome (GOLD analysis project Ga0208635, IMG submission 183915) | Freshwater sediment methanotrophic microbial communities from Lake Washington under simulated oxygen tension - Sediment Metagenome... | ecosystem: Environmental > Aquatic > Freshwater >...
GTCGGGTTGATTCCGCAGTCGGCAGTGGCGCCCATCGAAGCGGCCTGCCGCGCCGGGCATTACGATTTCGCCGCCCTCGGCGAGGCGATTGCCACGGCGGGCAATTCGGCGATTCCGCTGGTGAAGGCGTTGGGCAAACAGATCGCGGCCACCGATGCCGAAGCCGAGCGCTATGTGCATTTGGGCGCCACCAGTCAGGACGTGATGGACACCGGCCTGGTGTTGCAATTGCGCCGGGCGCTGGAACTGATTGAGAGCGATCTGGCGCAACTGGGCGAAACCCTTTCAACGCAAGCCCGGCGTTATGTCGCCACGCCGTTGGCCGGTCGCACCTGGTTGCAGCACGCAACGCCGGTCACCTTGGGCATGAAGATCGCCGGTTGGCTGGGCGCCGTCACCCGCAGCCGTCAACGCCTGCAAGAACTCAAACCGCGCCTGCTGGTGCTGCAATTCGGCGGCGCCTCCGGGACCCTCGCGGCCCTCGGTGCGCAAGCGCTGCCGATTGCCGACGCGCTGGCCACGGAGCTGCGTCTGACGTTGCCCGACCAACCGTGGCACACCCAACGCGACCGCCTGGTGGAATTCGGTTCGGTGTTGGGATTGATCGCCGGCAGTCTCGGCAAGCTCGGTCGCGACATCAGCCTGTTGATGCAAACCGAAGCAGGCGAAGTGTTCGAACCTTCGGCGCCGGGCAAGGGCGGTTCGTCGACCATGCCGCACAAACGCAACCCGGTGGGCGCCGCCGTGTTGATCGGCGCCGCAACACGGGTTCCCGGTCTGCTCTCGACCCTGTTCAGTGCGATGCCGCAAGAGCACGAGCGCAGCCTTGGCCTCTGGCATGCCGAGTGGGAAACCCTGCCGGAGATTTGCTGCCTGGTGTCCGGCAGCCTCAAGCAAGCATTGTTGGTGGCGGGCGGACTGGAAGTGGACGCCGAACGCATGGCCCGCAACCTCGACTTGACCCAAGGCCTGGTGCTGGCCGAAGCGGTGAGCACCGTCCTTGCGCAACGGGTCGGCCGCGACACCGCGCATCATTTACTGGAGCAATGCTGCAAACGTGCCGTGGCCGAGCAGCGGCATTTGCGCGCGGTGCTGGGCGACGAGCCCCAAGTGACCGCCGAACTCTCGGCCGCTGAACTCGATCATCTGCTGGACCCCGCTCACTACCTCGGACAGGCCCGTACCTGGGTCGAGCGAGCGGTGGCTGAACATTCTGCGTTAACTGCCTGAAGGAGACTGCTGTGGCTTTCGTACAACTCGCCGAGGGCGAACTGCATTACCAAATTGAAGGGCCGGTCGATGCACCGGTGCTGGTGCTGTCCAACTCGCTGGGCACCGACCTGCACATGTGGGACGCGCAAATTGCCGCGTTCACCGAGCATTTCCGGGTGCTGCGTTTTGATACCCGTGGCCACGGCAAATCCCTGGTCACGCCGGGGCCTTACAGCATCGAGCAACTGGGCCGAGACGTGCTGGCGCTGCTGGATGCGTTGCACATTGAGAAGGCACATTTCTGCGGTTTGTCGATGGGCGGCTTGATCGGCCAGTGGCTGGGCATCAATGCCGGTGATCGATTGAACAAACTGGTGGTGTGCAACACCGCCGCGAAAATCGGCGACCCGTCGATCTGGAACCCGCGCATCGAGACCGTGCTGCGTGACGGCGCGGCGGCCATGGTTGCGCTGCGCGATGCATCGATCGCGCGCTGGTTTACCCCGGACTTTTCCGAGGCCAATCCGGCGGCGGCGAAACGGATTACCGACATGCTCGCGGCCACTTCGTCGCAAGGTTACGCAGCCAATTGCGCTGCCGTGCGCGATGCCGATTTCCGTGATCAGCTGTCCTCGATCAAAGTGCCGCTGCTGGTGATCGCCGGCACCGAAGACGCGGTGACGCCGCCGTCCGGTGGGCACTTCATCCAGGAACATGTGGCAGGTGCCGAGTACGCCGAGTTCTACGCGGCGCACCTGTCCAACGTGCAGGCCGGCGATGCGTTCAGTGATCGCGTTCTCGCTTTTTTGCTGGGCCATTGAGGGGAAAATCCGTGGACGAGAAACAACGTTACGACGAGGGCATGAACGTCCGCCGTGCAGTCCTCGGCGACGCCCATGTCGACCGCAGCTTGAACGCGCTGACCGAGTTCAATTCGGAGTTTCAGGAGATGATCACCCGCCACGCGTGGGGTGACATCTGGACCCGCCCGGGCCTGCCGCGCCATACCCGCAGCCTGATCACCATCGCCATGTTGATCGGCATGAACCGTGAGGGTGAACTCAAGTTGCACCTGCGCGCCGCCGCCAACAATGGCGTGACCCGTGGCGAGATCAAGGAAGTGATCATGCAGAGCGCCATCTACTGCGGCATCCCGGCGGCGAATGCGACGTTTCATTTGGCCGAGTCGGTTTGGGATGAGTTGGGCGTCGAGTCCCGGGAATAATGTTCGCGATTTGCGGTGCATGAATTGACGCCTTCGCGGGCAAGCCTCGCTCCTACAGGATTATCACAACCTCTGTAGGAGCGAGGCTTGCCCGCGAAGGCAATGTCATGTGTTACACCGTCGCGACGATGAATATGCGCTTGAACGGAAACAGCGTTCGCCCGTCGCTCTCCGGCGGGTAATGCGCGTGTATGCGCATCAGGTAGTGGTAAATGAAGCGCGCCTGTTCGTCGGCCTTGAGCCCCTGCATCACTGGTCGCAGCGCCGAGACCTTGACCCAGTCATAGATCGGCGATTGACCGCAGACCACCTGCAATTGCTCGGTCTCCCAGATGTCCAGGGTTTCGGTGATCGGGGCGAGCAAGCGGTAGTAATCTTCCAGCGACATGAGTGTTCGTGCGGCCATGGCCTCGCGCAGTTGCGCCGTGCCTAACGGTTGGCCGCACGCCCCCGCGTCCTCCAGCGTGTCGAGCACCAACCGGTACCACAACGCATCCCGCCAGTCGGGCATATGCGCTGCCAGGCAACCGCCTGGGTTGAGCTGCCTGAGCAGTCGCGGCAGCAGTTGATGGTGATCCTTGATGAAGTGCAAAACGGCAGCAGCAAACAGCAGGTCTGCTGGCTGTTCGGGCTGCCAGTCGAGCAGGTCGCACTGTTTCCACAGCGCCTTGATGGGCAGAAGGCGGGCTTCGTCGAGCATTTGTCCGGAGCTGTCGATGCCCTGCAACTGCGCGCGAGGCCAACGCTTGGCCAACAGTTGCGTGGCGATGCCGGTGCCGCACCCCAAATCATAAATGCGTTGGGGTGATTTGAGTTCGACACGACCGAGCAATTCATTGACCGGTCGTTGCCTGAGGCGCGAAAACTGCTGGTACGCCTTGGCGTCCCAGTGCGTGCAGGCGCTCCCTGCCTTATCAAGTTTGACGCTCATGAGGTGGTCCTCTCTGGCGGTTACAGTTGTCTTCCGATGACGTTCAGGGTTTTCAGGACAACAGCCACACCTTTGCGCGTGTCCGGCTCGTTCAGCAGTTTGATCAAGGCGTAGACCCCCGGTGGTTCCGGGGCGGCGGCGACTTCGGCGTGGGCCATGCGCACGGCGTTACTTAAAGTCCAGGTGGTTGCGGTAGCGTTTTCGAGCAACCGCGCCAGTTTTTCCACCATGGCCGCGTCCAGCAGGTCGACCATGTCCGAGGTCAACGAGAGCAGATCGACAAGGTTATCCAGTCGCCCGCCATCGATCAGTGGTTGCAGTTTTGCCATCAAGGCCTTGAGCCCCTCCGACCTGTCGGCCGTGCCGATGGCGAGGGTTTCATCTGTCAGGTTTGTCATTGCATTTTCCTCCCTGAGCCCGTCACAGCATGCCCCGGGCAACCAACCAGTACAGGCCATGATTGAAGCCGTGTCTGAGCAGGCCACCGAGTTTGGTCGGTGGAGTTGGCAGAACGTCGCACGCGTAGTTGTACCAAAGCGGCATGCCGGCACAGAGGCCCATTTGTGCGACGGCCTGAACCCGTCCGTCGTAGACATCGATGGGACCACCGAGGCGGATTTCAGCGGTAATGTTGTTGGCGATCACCGGTGCCTGGTTATGGCACGCGCCACCGGCCTTGCTCACCGGTAGATCGACGGTGTCGCCGATCACGTAGACGTTTTCCAGGTCGTAGACTTTCAGGGTTTCATGATTGGTGGGCAGCCAGCCTTCGTTATTGGGCGCTTGTGACGCTCCGGACTCGAGCACGGCATCCACGGCGCGGATCGGCGGCGTTGCCATCAGGATGTCGTAGGACTGCGCGTCGCCTTCTGCGGAGTAGGCGATTTTGCTGTCGGGATCGACACGATCCAGGGTGAACCCACGCTGAAAACGGATGTTTTTCTGCTCGAAAATACTCGGCAGAATTTCCCCTGTCGGTCGTTGCAGGAACAGGCAGTTACGCAGTAACTGAGCGGTTGTCGGGTAGGTGTAGATAATTTCCACTTTGTCTCGCACACCCCGACGCCGCAAATAATCATCGAGCATCAAGGTGGTTTCGACGGGCGCGATACCGCATTGATGCGGCACGTTGGGCGTTTGCGGGAAGGACACGGTAATGAAGATCCGGCCTTTTTCGATGGTGCTCAGCTTCTGCGCCAGTTGCCGGGCCGGGTCGTATTGATAGAAGTGGTCGCCGCCTTCTTTCAAACCTTCGATGCGTTCCGGGGCGGGCACGCAACCGGTGGCGATGACCAGATAATCGTAGTCGTAGACTTTGCCGCTGCGCGTCTTCAGGCGTTGCCCAGGGAAATCGAAACGCGTCACTTCTTCAACGTTGAAGGTGATTTCCGGGCGTAGCAATGAGCGTTCCGGGCGTTTGAGTTCTTCCTGAAAAAACAGGTTGAACGCCACGTACATGAACGCAGGTTTGTAGAAGTGATCGGGGGAGTTGGACAGCAGGGTAATCAGGACTTCGCCGCGCAGGATTTCTGGATACAGCTTGTTGACCAGTTGATTGGCCAGCATGGTTCCACCGACGCCGCCACCGACGATAACTATTCGCTTGCTCATACCTGACCTCCGTGGTCATGGCAGCTTCGCGTACAGCATCCGGAGATAACGGAAGAAAATGGGGGCTCCTACATCAGGCTGGAGAACTTGAACGCCTTGATGACTGTATCTGCGGTTCTGCAATTCGCCAGTTCATCGCGACCAGTGGTCAGCGCCAGCGTTTCCCACAAGGAGTCAACGCTGGCGCTGAGGCTTACAACAAACTGATCGGGTAGCTGATGATCAACCGGTTCTCGTCGAACTCGTTGTTGCTGTAATCGCGGCGCATGGTCGAGTTGCGCCATTTGACGTTCAGGTCTTTCAGCGCACCGCTCTGCACGGTGTAGCCCAGTTCACTCTCGCGGCCCCATTCCTTACCGTCGGTGATGGTGCCGGTGTGTACGTTTTCGCCGCTGATGTAGCGGTTCATCAGGGTCAGGCCCGGTACGCCGAGCGCGACGAAGTTGTAGTCGTGACGTACTTGCCAGGATTTTTCCCGCGCGTTGTCATAGCTGGAGTTGTAGCTGTCGTTGGCCAGGGTGCCGCCGCTGGTGCCGTTGACGCGCATCCAGGCGCTGTCGCCGGTGAGTTTTTGCAGGCCGACGTAGAAAGTGTTGCCGCCGTACTTGGCGGAAAGCATTCCCGACCAGGTCTTGTTGTCCAGATCGCCGGCGCGGGCGCTGCCGTCTTCCTTGCCGTAGAAGAAACCGAGGTTGGCGCCCAGGGTCCAGTCGCCGATGGGTTGGCTGTGAATCAGGTTGACGAATTGCTGGCTGTAGATGTCCTTGAGTTCGGCATTCCACAGGCCGATCTGGGTGCGCTTCTCGTTGAACAGGTATTCGCCGCCCTGGAAGTTGAAACGGTCGGAGGTGAACGCCGCTTTGCCGGTCATCGACATGTCGTTCATGCTGCTGTCGTCACGCGGGCTGTTCTGGCGGAACTGGCCGCCGTAGAGCGTCAGGCCGTTGATTTCCTTTGAGGTGATCTGACCGCCACGGAAGGTTTGCGGCAGCGAGCGCCCATCGTCCGAACGCAGGATCGGCAGCACCGGCATCCATTCGCCGACCTTCACTTCGGTCTGCGACAGCTTGGCCTTGAACGCCACGTTGGTGCGACCGAAGTTGTCCGCCGGGCGACCATCGTGGTCCAGCGGCAGCAACTGCGTACCGCCGGTGCCTTTACCGCCGTCGAGTTTTACCGAGTACAGCCCCAGCACATCCATGCCGAAGCCGACGGTGCCTTGGGTGAACCCGGATTTGGCGTCGAGGATGAAACTTTGCGTCCACTCTTCAGCCTTGCCCTGTGCCTTGGTCGGGTTGGTGAAGTTGCGGTTGATGTAGAAGTTGCGCAGGTTCAGGTTGACCTTGGCCCCTTCGACAAAACCCGCCTCTTCGGCCGTGGCGGGCAGGGCGGCGCCGGCCAGTGCGAGGGCGATCAGGCTGGGAACGAAATAAGTGGAAGGCGTCATGGGCTCGGTCTCTCTAATTCTTGGAGATGAAACGGGGCGATGCCGCAACCGTCGGGTTGCAGACAAAAAGATTCGAATTCAAATGAAACGGGGCGAGATCAGCCGGACAGGGCGGGGCGCGGGGGCATGGTGTCGAACCTGTTGTTATTGGTTTTGTGTGGCGAATGGTGCGGGGAATGAACTGGATGGTTCAATTGGTAAAAGCGGGTTTTGGGCGATTATCGAACCGAGATTGCCTTGGATTGTGTGTTGGCATGCCGGCCCCATCGCGAGCAGGCTCACTCCCACATTCGATTGCATTCCTCCTGAACGAACACGGTCAACTGTAGGAGCGAGCCTGCTCGCGAAGGGGCCATCACAGACACCACAACTTTCCAGCAGACAACAAAAAGCCCACCAAACGGTGGGCTTCGTGTTTACAGCAACTCGATCAGAACAACTTCAGCTTCGGCGCTTCTTCTTTCAGCGGCTCGATTTTCGCGGTCTGCTCGTTCCAGCCACCGCCCAGTGCCTTGTACAGATTCACGGCGCTGGTCAGTTGCGCCAGGCGGTCGGTGATCAGCGCCTGTTGGGCACTGAACAGCTGACGCTGGGCATCGAGGAAGGTCAGGTTGCTGTCGACGCCAATGCGATAACGACGCTCGGCCAGACGGTAGTAGTCCTGGTTGGCGGTGACGAAATCACGCTGGGCCTGCAATTGCTCGGTGTAGGTCTGGCGGGCGGCCAGGCCGTCGGCGACTTCCTGGAAGGCCGTCTGAATGGACTTCTCGTAGTTCGCCACGCCGATGTCTTTCTGGATTTTCGAGTAATCCAGGCTGGCGCGCAGGCTGCCGGCGTTGAAGATCGGCAGGTTGATTTGCGGCTGGAACAACCACGTGCCCGAACCACCCTTGAACAGACCGGACAGGTCCGGGCTCAACGTACCGGCATTGGCGGTGAGGCTGATGCTCGGGAAGAACGCCGCGCGCGCTGCGCCGATGTTGGCGTTGGCCGCTTTCAGGTTGTATTCGGCTTGCAAAATATCCGGACGACGTTGCAGCAGGTCCGACGGCAGGCCGGGCGGTACATCGCTCAGCAAATCGTCAGACAGCGGCCTGGCTTCTCGCAGATTGGCCGGGATGCCGGTGCCGAGCAGCAGCACCAGGCTGTTTTCATCCTGAGCGACCTGGCGTGTGTAACGGGCCAGTTGCGCACGGGCGTTTTCCACCGAAGTGCGCGACTGCGCCAGATCCAGTGCCGAGGCTACGCCCACTTCGTTGCTGCGTGCGGTGAGCTTGTAGCTCTCTTCGAACGCAGCGAGGGTGTCCTGAGTCAGCTTGCGCAGCTCTTTGTCGGCCTGCCAGGTCAGGTAGGCATTCGCCACGCTGGCCACCAGGCTGATTTGCGTGCTGCGACGGCCTTCTTCAGTGGCGAAGTACTTCTGCAGGGCTTCTTCGTTCAGGCTGCGAACCCGACCAAACAGGTCGAGTTCATAGGCGCTGATGCCGACGGTGGCCGAGTAGGAACTGGTGATGCCTGCCTGACCGCTCTGCGAAGCGTCAGCCGGAACCCGCTGACGGCTGCCGGTACCGTTGGCCGAAACCGCCGGGAACAGGTCGGCACGCGAGATGCGGTACTGCGCCGCGAACGCGTCGATGTTCAGCGCCGCGACACGCAGGTCACGGTTGTTTTCCAGGGACAGCTGGATCAGCTGCTGCAGCGCAGGGTCATGGAAAAACTGCTTCCAGCCCTGTTCGGCGGCAGCCTGGCTCGGCGCCTGGGCCGACGAATACGCCGGGCCTTGCGGGAACTGGGCGGCCACCGGTGCTTCAGGCTGCTGATAATCGGGTATCAGCGAGCAACCGCTCAGCACGAAGGCCGCGACTGCGATGGAGAGTAGCGACTTGCTCATTAGCCAGCCTCTTTAGAAGGTTCAATAGCGTCGTCCTGATCGGCGATTTTTCGCTGACCCATGGCCGACACGGTGACGAAGAACAACGGGACCCAGAAGATCGCCAATACGGTGGCGGTGATCATACCGCCAATTACCACGGTACCGATGGCGTGTTGGCTGCCCGAGCCGGCGCCGCTGGAAATGGCCAGAGGCACCACGCCGAGAATGAACGCCAGGGAGGTCATGATGATCGGGCGCAAACGCATGCGACAAGCCTCGATGGCAGCCTCCTGCAAGCTCTTGCCCTGTTCATGCAGATCCTTGGCGAACTCGACGATCAGAATGGCGTTTTTCGCCGCCAGACCGATGGTGGTCAACAGGCCCACGAGGAAGTACACGTCGTTGGACAGACCCCGCAGGCTGGTGGCCATCAACGCACCGATAATCCCCAGTGGCACCACGAGCACAACGGCAATCGGAATCGACCAGCTTTCATACAACGCCGCCAGGCACAGGAACACCATCAGAATCGACAGCGCGAACAGCGCCGGCGCCTGGGAGCCCGCCAGTCGTTCTTCATACGACAGACCGGTCCAGGAAATACCGACACCGGCCGGCAGTTTCAGGGCAAGCGCCTCGACTTCGGCCATGGCTTCACCGGTGGAATAACCCGGGGCAGGGGAGCCGAGGATTTCCATCGCTTCTACGCCGTTGTAACGGGCCAGTTTTGGCGAACCGTAAATCCACTCACCCTTGGCAAACGCGGTGAAGGGAACCATGGTCCCGGTGCTGTTGCGCACGTACCACTTCTTCAGGTCTTCAGGGCTCATGCGCGCGCCGGGCTGGCCTTGCACGTAAACCTTCTTCACACGACCACGGTCGATGAAGTCGTTCACATAGCTACTGCCCAAGGCAATCGACAGGGTGTTGTTGATGTCGGCGATGGTAACGCCCAGCGCACTGGCCTTCTCGTCGTCGATTTCCAACTGGAATTGCGGTTCGTCGTTCAGACCGTTCGGGCGCACTTGCGCCAGCACTTTGCTCTGCGCCGCCATGCCGAGGAACTGGTTACGGGCAGCCATCAGCTTTTCGTGACCGATACCGGCGCGGTCTTGCAGGAACACGTCGAAACCGGTGGCGTTACCCAGCTCCAGTACCGCTGGCGGTGCGAAAGCGAACACCATGGCGTCACGGAAGGTGAAGAAGTGCTGTTGGGCACGGGCCGCGACCTTGAACACGTTGTTGTCGGCGTTACGTTCGTGCCACGGCCTCATCATGATGAACGCCATACCCGAACTCTGGCCACGGCCGGCGAAGTTGAAACCGGTCACGGTAAATACCGAGTTCACCGCATCGCCTTCACCGCCATCCTTGCTTGGACGCAGCAGGAATTCACGCATCTCGTCCACGACGACCTGAGTGCGCTGGGCAGTCGAGCCGGCCGGGGTCTGCACTTGAGCAAACAGTACGCCCTGGTCTTCCTCCGGGAGGAACGAGGAGGGGATACGCATGAACAACCAGATCATGCCGACGACGATGATCACGTAGGCCAGCAGGTACGGCGCCTTGTTGCGCAGAATGTTGCCGACGCCACGCTCGTAGCTTTTCACGCTACGGTCGAAATTGCGGTTGAACCAGCCGAAGAAGCCGCGTTTCGGCACGCCATGCTCGCCCTTGGGAATGGCTTTGAGCATGGTGGCGCAGAGCGCCGGGGTGAAGATCAGCGCGACCAGTACCGACAGGGCCATGGCCGAGACGATGGTGATCGAGAACTGCTTGTAGATCACACCCGTGGAACCGCCGAAGAACGCCATCGGCAACAGTACCGCCGAGAGCACCAGGGCAATACCGACCAGCGCACCCTGGATCTGCCCCATGGATTTCTTGGTGGCTTCCTTGGGTGACAGGCCTTCTTCGCTCATGACCCGTTCGACGTTTTCCACCACGACGATGGCATCGTCCACCAACAAGCCGATGGCCAACACCATACCGAACATGGTCAGGGTGTTGATGCTGAAACCGAACGCCGCGAGGATGCCGAACGTACCCAGCAATACCACTGGCACGGTCATCGTGGTGATGACGGTGGCGCGGAAGTTTTGCAGGAACAGGAACATCACCAGGAACACCAGCACGATCGCTTCGACCAGGGTTTCAACCACACCCTTGATCGACTCGGTCACCACTGGCGTGGTGTCGTACGGGAACACCACTTCCATCCCTTGCGGGAAGAACGGCTTGAGGCTGTCGATGGTCTTGCGCAGGGCTTTCGCGGTGTCGAGGGCGTTGGCACCGTTGGCCAGTTTCACCGCCAGGCCGGATGCCGGGGCGCCGTTGAACTGGGCGTTGATGCTGTAGTTCTCGCCACCCAGACCGACGTCGGCGACATCTTTCAAGCGAACCTGGGAGCCGTCCTTGTTGACCTTGAGCAGGATTCTGTTGAATTGCTCAGAGGTCTGCAGGCGGGTCTTGCCGATGATCGTCGCGTTCAACTGAGTGCCGGGCAGGGCAGGCAGGCCGCCGAGCTGGCCGGACGATACCTGGACGTTTTGCGCGGCGATGGCGGTTTTCACGTCTATCGGGGTCAGGTTGAAGTTGTTCAACTTGGCCGGGTCGAGCCAGATACGCATGGCGTACTGGGAACCGAACACCTGGAAGTCGCCCACGCCGGCTGTCCGCGAGATCGGATCCTGCA
>Ga0208635_100393_pt1 | contig 10976 bp, 10 predicted proteins | sample LakWasMe93_HOW11_2_FD_183915 | JGI IMG/M metagenome (GOLD analysis project Ga0208635, IMG submission 183915) | Freshwater sediment methanotrophic microbial communities from Lake Washington under simulated oxygen tension - Sediment Metagenome... | ecosystem: Environmental > Aquatic > Freshwater >...
ATCGAGAGTTCGAATCTCTCCTTCACCGCCAAATTAAGTAAGCACAAACCCCTGATTTTCCTAGAGAAAGTCGGGGGTTTGTGGTTTTTGGCGTCTGAAAAAGGGCGATATGGGAATGATATGGGAGCGCAGGTGGGGAGGATCGCCTCTCTTCAGCCTCTATAGATCGACAAATATCATCTCCATTTTAGCCGACAGTATCAGCACGTCAGCGAGGCAGACCGTGATGTGCTGTTTCGTATGGCTTGGGCTTTCGCAAAGGCAGAAGGCTCAAGCTGGGCGAAGGGAAGTAACTGAACTGATCAGTCAATGCTCAGGTAAGTGGATGCAGTATGCCGGCCATGATTGCCGTTTTTTTCATGGATATAAAAAGGAGTGGTTCGAGTGGCGTTAAAGCCCTGTAAGTCTTGCAAGCACAGCATTTCTACTTCAGCTAAGACTTGCCCCAATTGCGGCGTTGCCAATCCCGGTGTCACTGAGTGGCAACGGATTGGCCGATGGATAATTCTGGCGGCCATCGTCGGTGTGGTGGTTTCGATTTACATGGGCGCAAGCAAGAACATGTCGGTGGGGGAGGTCGCGCAGAGCACCACAAGGCCTATGTATAAGATCACCGAGGACGAATACAGCGAAGGTCGGCCGCGTAGGGTGCAGGTGCTTCTTAACCAACGGCTGACCGAAGATCAGCTAGCCAAAGTCGCCAACATTATTCATTCCAATAGTAAATCCAATGCAGAAACGACCTTCATCGGATTCCGTGTTGAAGGGCAAAGCGATAAGTCGTCCTGGGCGCAGGTCAAATTTAATCCTGATTACCAAAGCACGCTCTATGGTCTCAGCGTCGAGGAGTATCAGTCTCTGAAAGCGCTTGATCTGAAGGACTACCCCGACAGAATCGGAAGTTGGCTACTCGACGGTACTTTTGGTCACGTGATGGTGCTTTACCAGCGTGACGGGAAGTATTTCATCGATTCAATTTTTTCTACCGGTGGGAAAAATACGGAGAGATACATCGCCCAGACGCTTCCCGATGGAGCGCTGCGCTTACAGCCCCCCAACAACGACTCCAGCAAGTACTACGTTGTCGATGCCAAAGGCACCTTGCAAGAGAGGGGCGAAAACGGTGTTTACCTGACCCTTCCACCGTATCAGCCTGCACTCTAAGACTTGGTGCAATTAGTACTTACATTTCAAAGAGTGGCGTACCGCCTCGGGAGTGATCGCCTGGGCCGCATCGAGCTGAATGCGTTCAGCAACTCGGTTAATGATCCTGTTACGTTGCCTGCTTTTGATGCGTTGGCAAACTATCTGTCCAGCCAGCCTTGAATGACTATTTATGAAGAAGGAATGCCCATGATCACCACCACCACTCACGCCATCGAAGGTCGCCAAATCACCGCTTACCTCGACATCGTCAGCGCCGAGTCGGTGCAGGGTGTCAACGTTATCCGCGACATGTTCGCCGGGATGCGGGATTTTTTCGGCGGGCGCTCTCAAACATTGGAGCGTGCATTGAAGGAGGCGCGGATTCAGGCCACCGACGAGATCAAGGAGCGGGCGCGGGCACTGCAGGCCGACGCGGTGGTGGGGCTCGATTACGAGATCAGCATGCCGGCCGGCAAGGGCGGCATGGTGGTGGTATTTGTGACCGGGACGGCCGTCAAACTGAGGTGAGTCAAGTAACGGTTTGTGTGTTTGTTTTGTAGGAAGCCGTGCGGGCCATTCGTCGGGTGTTGGGGAATCTGAATTACAAGTCCGGTAATGACCGGCTAGTCTCAAAAGCTTGGTGGTCGATATGTTTCAGGCAAAAGGGCTTGCCGGTATCGATCCCGCTTTTGAAAGGGGCGAAAAGATGGCTGATCCGTATATCGAAGACGACGGTGCTGAATTTCCAATCAACAATAGCGTGCGGTGTGGCCAGACAAACTATGTGGTGGCTTACGGTGACGACCAGGTCAAGCTTGGCAAAATGAAATCCCAGGTGCCCCAAGGGCCCAAGGCGAAATTTTTACCCAAGGTTGCGGCACCCGTCAGGAAGTAATCCATCCTCTCCAGACCCCGTCATTGAGCGGGGTTTTTTATGCCTGCAACCTTTTTTGCGGCGTGTGTTTTTCGGCTTTGGTTTTCACAAAGTTTTCACAAGGCCTTACGTAATCTCAACTCATCCGTTAGAAAGCAACACCTGGCCCGTCTCCCCAGCGGGCTTTTTTTTGTCTGTCATAAAACCTTTTCCATAAAAGCTGTCCAACCGTCGCCGATGGTGAGGTTGGGGCTGTGTGTCTGGACTTTCTCGCCGCTAAAGCATTCAATCTCGACCCTTTTTGATTTCCCCCTATTTTTTGAGGTTCTTGTCATGCGTTTAACACTGCCCGCTCTGGTTCTGGGGCTTTTGGTTGCTCAAGGTGCAATGGCTGCTGGCGACGGCACTGCCGCACTGGGTGGCGGTCTGGGTGGCGCGCTGGGTAATGTGGTCGGCCAAAGCATGGGCGGCAGCACTGGCGCTGCGATTGGTGCTGGTGTCGCGGGCGCCGCCGGCAGTGCTGTTGGAGCACGCAAAGGCAGCCGCACCAAAGCGGCCATCGGCGGCGGCGTGGGTGCTGCGGGCGGCTCGATAATCGGCAACAGCCTGGGCGGCAAGACCGGTTCGACCATCGGCGCAGGCCTGGGCGGTGCTTTGGGCGGCGGCGTGGGCAGCAACCTGGGCAAGGGCCACAAGGGCCACTGATCCTGATCGATCCGCTCAAAAAGCCCGGCTTGATGCCGGGCTTTTTGTATCTGGCTGTTTCTCTTTCGCAGCTTTTGCATCTTTAGCGGTCCAACCGTTATCGCTGGCCGGATTCAGTGGGGGCAGGTGCTAGACTCCGCCCATCCGCAGCGAATTCTTTTCTCCCGATGCGGAATTAGAGGTTCATATCATGCGTTTGACATTGTCCACATTGTTTCTGGGACTTTTGGTTGCTCAAGGTGCGATGGCTGCCGGTGATGGCACCGCTGCGGTTGGCGGTGGTATCGGCGGTGCATTGGGTAACGTGGTGGGTCAGCAAATGGGCGGCAGCACCGGTGCCGCGATTGGCGCAGGTGTAGGCGGCGCGGCGGGTAGCGCTGTTGGTGCACCTAAAGGCAGTCGCACTGAAGCAGCGATCGGTGGTGGTTTGGGCTCGGCGGGCGGCTCGGTGATTGGTAACAGCATTGGCGGCAAGACCGGTTCGACCATTGGCGCAGGCCTCGGCGGCGCAGCGGGTGGTGCGCTGGGCAACAACCTGGGTACTGACAGCGGCGATTCCCATTCCGGCAACGGTCACAAACACAAGCATAAGCACAAGAACAAACACCACTGACTCGACGTTCAGTGACAGCAAAACCCGGCCTGGTGCCGGGTTTTTCATTTTTGCGAGAGTGACATCGGAACGATTGACCCCCAACCCGCCTCGAACCTCATGCACAGATGATTGTTATGAGGCATGCCATGACCCCCGAAATCGAAAGCAAGGAAGAAAAAGGCCGAAGCGGACTTCCGTTCATCAACGACTCTGGCAATGAAGATCCTGGGATGATGACGTGCGGCGCACTGATGTTGAGGCTGACGATCCGGATGTTGCGGGGGATTGATTGCTCGGGCGAGCCGAGTTGATACGTGTTTTGCCGGATAGCCGCTTGTCATTTGAGCGGCTATTCATGAGTCAGGTATGCCGAGTACGGCAAATTCAAATATCGCGACCTTTAAATATGTATAAGTAATCTGTAGGTCCTGACATTTTTTCGAGAAATCCTGCTGCTATATAGTTTTGAAAATCAGCCTTCAAAACATTTTTGTCTGTGTACTTTTTATATTGTTGAGGCAGCTCGCAAGCAAGCAAGTAAAGACGCCAGACATCGAAGCCATCTATTCTCCCATCCGTCCCGTAATCAAAATCTACGCATGCCTCAGGCAGATAAATCGCACAGCCAACTCCGTGTAGCTCGTATGTGATGTCTCCAACAATTGTTCCGCATCGCTCGATTTTATTGGTTCGCCATAACTCAAGAATGCAGCGCGTGCCAAATTTCTCTTCCAGCAAAGCAGTAGATTTTTCTACTTTGGCAAGAAAATCAAAAATCAATTGTTCTAAATCTAAATTTCTTTCACTCATCGTCTACGAGGCTCCAGTCTGTCGTGTCCTACGTTGTTGGCTGACTCTAAGACTTCATCAATGTTATTGAGGTAGCCCCTGTGACCCTTGATGTCTTTCACTAGCTTTATTATCACGTCAGTTGATGTCTGCCTTGCGGCAGAGGCACGATGGTGTCCGTCAAGTATATAAAGTTCCCCGTCATGTTCAGCTACATCGATAGGGTATGTAGCGTCAAAACCACTGTCGCGCATATCTTTTGCCAGATTTTCTACTTTTTTAGTCGAGCCTTTACCTGAAATGGCGTGCGTTCTGTTCAAGCTTTTTGGGTCGACCCCATAGGCCACAGTGGGTAGATCGGGTTCACTAATAATAACCGCGACCTTACCCGCCGGATCCTCAACCCCCTCAACCGACCCGCACCCACCCATCCCCGGACAATCACTCAACCCCAACGGATCAACCCACCCCGTGGGGCTCAACACATACCGATACCCGTTCAGGCCACCGGCCAATCCGACCGGGTCCGGCGTCAGATACCGTCCCACATCCGGCTGGTAATACCGATGCCGGTTGTAGTGCAAACCTGTTTCCGGGTCGAAGTACTGGCCCTGAAACCGCAGCGGCTGGTCGAGGATCTGGTGGGTGTCGCGGTTGAGGCGGGTGAGGCGGCCGTAGGCGGTGTATTGAACGGACCAGACGATTTCGCCGCTGTAATCGGTGAGTTCTTGCGGTGTGCCGAGGTGGTCGAGTTGGTAGTAAAACGGGCAGGCGTTGCGCGGGCCTTTGCCGTCGAGCATGGCCAACGGGCGAAAGCTGCCGGGTTCGTAGACGTAGCTGCGGTAGTGCTCGCGACTGCTTTCGGCGACGAGGTTGTCGCCCTGCCAAAAAAACTCGGTGGTGTTGCCATCGACGTTTTTGCTGATACGGCGGCCGAAGGCATCGTAGCGGTAGGTCGCCTGGCTGCCGTTGGGCAGGGTGACGCCGATCAGGCGATGCTGGCAGTCGTAACGGTACTCGGTGACCAGTTTTTGTGCAGTACCGCGGCGTTCGCGGATCAGGTTGCCGAAGGCGTCGTAATCGTAGTGGCGGTCGCCTTGCATCAGCAGGCGATTGCCTTTGACCATGGCCGGACCGGGGCGGTCCTGCATCAGCAGGTTGCCGGTCGGGTCGTGGGCGAAGTTTTCTGGTTGGTGATCTCGGGAGTGGCGGACGCGGATCAGGCGATCAAGCGAATCGTAAAGGTAGCTGCGCTGGCCGTGCCGCGTGTCGGCAATGTGGTCGAGGTTGCCGTTGGCGCTGTAGGCATAGTCGCGGCGATACAGCGGTTGCAGGTTTTGGCGGACAGCGTGGGCGTTCAGTCGACCTTGATTGTCATACTGATAATCGCTGAGCAGCAGGCCTTGTTGGCGGTTCTGTTCGCGGCCGGCGAAAAAGGTGTGAGCGGTCAGTCGGGCGCCATTGAGGTCAATGGCCGTCAGCGCGCCGCCCTTGGCATGGTGGTAATCGAGTTTGCTGTTGTCGGGCAGGCGTAGGTGGTTGAGCCGGCCACAGGCATCGTAGCCATATCGCAGCGTGCCCCAGCCTTGGTGTTCGGTGACTAGCCGACCCTGTTTGTCGTATTCGAACTCCAGCGGGTGATCGTGACCGTCATCGACGCTGACCAGTCGGCCAAGGCTGTCGTATCGGTACTCGACATTGACACCGTCGGGCAGCGTCTTGACCAGTAGCCGTCCCATCGAATCCCGTTGATAGCCCGTGACCCATTGCGAGCCGTCGTCGCCGAATTCGGTTTTTTTCAGCAACTGTCCATTAAGGTCGTAGGCATACGTGGTGCGTTGGCCATCGAATCCGGTTTCCTGTCGGATCAATCCATTGAGCGTGTAGTCCAGCAGATATTTACCGCCGGACTCATTCTCGATTTCGGTCAGTAACAACCGTGCGTTGTCGTACCGATAAAGCAGTTGTGTGCCATCGGGATTGATCCGGCGGCTGACCAGATGCAGATCATCGGCATATTCAAAGCGCGTGGTGCGCCCCAGTTCATCCCGTTCGGCGGTGACTTTGCCGTAGGCGTTGTAGCTGAAGGTGCGACTGGCACCTGTAGGAAGCGTCGTCTGAATCAGTCGTCCAACGGCATCCCAAGAGTTACGGGTGACGGCACCGTGTTCGTCCTGACGGGTAACCTGCCGGCCCAATGCGTCGTAAGAAAAGCGCCGCTGACCGCCACCCGGCAAGGTCTCTTCGATCAGTTGACCCAAGGCATTCCGGACGAAGACATGCCGACTGTTGTCCGGAAAGCGGATCGACAGCAGCAGGCCTTTTTCGTCGTGGTGGTAGTGGGTGACATGCCCCTCGGGGTCGGTCGCCTCGATGACCTCACCCTGAGCATTGCGCTGATACCTCCAAACGGCGTTGCCGCGATACCGCGCATGCAGGAAACCATTGCGGTACTCGTAGGATGTTGGCTCACCTTCGGGTGGAATCAGGGCAATCAGCCGTCCGACATCGTCATAGCGGTAGCGGGTAATTGCCCCGAGCGGATTCTTTTCGGCAATCAGCCGCCCCTGGCCGTCATAGACATTGAGGTGTTCCGCCCCGTCGGGTTCGACCCTCCGCACCAGGCGTGCCCGGTCGTCGTGCTGGTAAAATGCTTCGCTACCATCAACGTTTTTAACCTGCACGCCGCCGTTGTCATCCCAGACATAGCGCGTGTCCAACTGCGAAAACGACGCCCAATGTCGGACGCATCGCGCAGACTTGCCGGACCTTTCCCACTCCCAGAAGAAGCTCGCGCCACCAGCCAATTGCCGCTGCAGGATGACGTGCTGGTCGTCATAGTCGTAGCGTTCGCTTTCGCCGGCGGCGTTGGTCGCTTCGATCAAGCGATGACAGGCGTCGTAGCGGTGGGTCACCAGTGTCTGTTCGGTGCGCCAGGCATCTTCCAGGGTGTCGGCGGGATGAAAGCGCTGATACTCGACGGCGGCGAGGTGTCGGCGGTCGTAGCGCAAACGCAGCGAGCGTCCGGCGCCGTTGTCGAGGCGCATGATTCTGTCGGCGTTATCCCGTTGCACTGTCAGACGGTTGCCATAGGCATCGCTGATTGCTGTCAGTCGACCTGTACGGAAGTGGTAAAAACGCGTTGCTTCGCCTGCCATTGCGAGGATCAGTTCCTCCGGCTCATCCCCCAGGAAAATCGCCGCCCGCGACAGGCTGTTGTGAATGCTCGGGCGTTCAACCTTGGGCAGAGGGAAGGTCGTACGACGGTTTTCGTGGTCGATCCAGCTAACCTGTTCGCCGTCGATTTCCAGCCGATGTGCAAGGGCATGACTCCAGCCAAATCCGAGCCCGCAGTCGATTCCGACAGCACTGGTGCGATACACGCGGATGAACTCGAACGGCAATCGCCCATCCAGCGAACCATCGATCAGGGTCAGCAGTTCCTCGCCGGTGACCATCGATACCGGGCAGCCGTTGGTTGTGGTTCTATCCGCAGAATCGACGTTGTCGCCGTTTGGGTTTTGCGCGGGAGCAGGGGCGTCGTCGCGGTGTTCCTGGCGGCTCAGGCGGGTCTTGGCTTCGGATTTGTCACGGGCAAGGGCGACCGGGTTGTTCACCTGTACGATTGGTGATTCACCGGTGGTGATGTGCAACGGAGTGGCCGGCGCGGGTTTGAGCGGCACGTTCCGCGCGCTGACCATCAGCGGTTTGAGGGCGCCGGCGTGGCTGGTCAGATCCGATCTGTTCGGAAGGTCGGCCAGGCGCAAACTCGCGGCGGCCAGCCATTGTCGGGCTCGCTCGGACTTGACCTTGCCCAGCACCTTGGCGCTGATGCCGAGTTTCAGGCCTGTAGGACCTGTGAGCCGCACCAGCAGGAAAGCGATGAGTATTTCTGTACGAATTTCCGCGATCACTTCGGCGATGTACTGCGGCGGCAACATCCGCAGCCAACTGCTGAAAGCCGCGAGATGAATGAACATCAGCGGCTCATCACTCAACACCAGCATCACATTGGCGATGGCTTCGGCCGAAGCGTTCAGCAGTGTCTCGAGCTCAACCTCGGTCAGGTATTCAAGAAGCTTTTCACTATTGGCCTGCAGGTCCGCGATCAGGGCGTAGATCTGCTTCACGTCATCCCACAAACCGTGCAGCGACTTCTCGAATCCGCGCCAGTCGGCCCGTTGCAGCATGCCGTAGCGTTCAGGGAAACCGGCATCGGAAAACCCCGCCCATAAAGGCTGGAATTCACTCGTCCACTCGTTGCGCAACCAGCCTTCAAGCTCATCGATCACGCTGTGATAGGAGGCATAAAGCGCCTGGACATGAGCGGTGGAAACATTGGGAAAGAACGTGATGCGGTAACGATGACCGCGCCAACACTCAGGGATTTCGAGGATGCCGCTGGGGCCGATGGTGTGATGCACCGGTTCGCCAAAGGTCATCTCGCCGTTGCTCTTTTCAATGATCGGTTCGAGCATCACCGGCGTATCACCAATGGGCACAAAGCGAGCCGCGTCGAACATATGCACGAGGGTCAACGGACCGCTGGCCGGGCATCTGGCGATCGTCGAACTGACGGGGGCGGAGGAATCCCTCGGTGTGCTCAAACGAACGTCGTTGCCGACCTTGAACACTTGCTCGACCTCCAGCGCCCATCCTGTCCAGAAGCTTTCCGCCCAAGCCTCGTAGTCATTGAGGCACAGGCGAAAATCGCCGAGCAGAGCTTCAACGTCCGGGTGCTCGGGGTTCATGGCTGCCACCACCAACAGGCCGATGGCGTTGTTCAAGGCCAGGACCTTGTCAGGGTTGAACATTCGCAGTCCCTCGCGCGGATAAATTGGGGTCGCGAGACTTTGCGGGGGATCAACGAGGAAAGAAGTCGGGAAAGGAGGTGTTTGGTGTAGGGCGAATCGCTAAATCATGCTCAGCGATTTGGCGAAGGTTTTGTCACCGTCGGGAGATTGCCCGTTGCTCTCTGCCGGCCGCGCTCGCTATGCTGCTGAACCCTTTAATCAAATCCCGGAATCAGCTATGCCTGAGCCGACCGGGGTGTCATTAAAAACGGATCAGATGCGATGAATGCACCGCTGAAAGAGTTCGGCCCGATCAAAGCCGTGATTTTCGACATGGACGGCTTGCTGCTGGACACCGAGGGCATTTACACCGAAGTCACGTCGATGATCGCCGAGCGATATGGTCGGACCTTCGACTGGAGCGTCAAACAGAACATCATCGGCCGTGGTGCGGGTGATCTGGCGCGTTATGTGGTTGAAGCGCTGGACCTGCCGATTACCGCCGAGGAATTCCTGGTGATCCGCGAGCCGCTGATGCGCGAGCGCTTTCCCACTGCGCTGGCGATGCCCGGTGCCGAGGAGCTGGTGCGGCACTTGAAGGCCAACAACATTCCGATCGCGGTGGGCACCAGTTCGTCGCGTCTGTCGTTCGGCCAGAAAACCACGTTGCACCGTGACTGGTTTGCGCTGTTCGACTTCGTCGTGACAGCCGATGACCCGGAAGTCGGTGCGGCCAAACCGGCGCCGGACATCTTCCTCACCGCAGCGCGCCGCCTGGGTGTGGCGCCCGGGGATTGCCTGGTGTTCGAAGATTCGCCGTTCGGCGTGACTGCGGCGAAAGCGGCGGGGATGACGGCGATTGCGATTCCCGACGCCGCGATGGCAGACGAAAAATACGCACACGCCGATGGCATTCTTCGTACGTTGAAAGCGTTCAAGCCGAGTGAGTGCGGTTTGCCGGCGCTTGAGTGGTCATAACGCAAGAGGTGTTACTCCGCCAACCTTTGTAGGAGCGCGGCTTGCCCGCGAAGGCGTTGTGTCAGTCAACATTAGTACCGACTGAAACTACGTCTTCGCGGGCAAGTCGGATCGCCGCACCGCTCGCTCCTACATTTACTTTGTGTTTGATTCGCCCGAATCAGGCGCCGAAACCACCGTCGATGGTCAGGCTGGCACCGGTGATGTACCCGGCTTCCGGGCCTGCAAGGTAGGCGACGAAGCTGGCGATTTCTTCAGCTTTACCATAACGACCCACAGCCATCAGCGGGATCAGGCTTTCGGCAAAGTCGCCGCTGGCCGGGTTCATGTCGGTGTCGACCGGGCCCGGTTGCACGTTGTTGATGGTGATGCCCCGTGGCCCAAGGTCGCGTGCCAGGCCTTTGGTCAGGCCGACCAGTGCCGCTTTGCTCATCGCGTACGGGCCACCGCCGGCGAAGGGCATGCGGTCGGCGTTGGTGCTGCCGATGTTGATGATGCGACCGCCTTCGGTCATGTGTTTCGCGGCGGCCTGGGTGGCGATGAACACGCTGCGTACGTTGATCGCCAACGTCTGGTCGAAGTCTTCGAGTTTGAAGTCTTCCAGCGGGGCAACGGCCAGCACGCCAGCGTTGTTGACCAGGATGTCCAGGCGACCGAAGGCTTTGACGGTGGCGCTCACGGCGTTGCGAATCGCCTCGGCGTCGGCACTGTCGGCCTTGATGGCCAGCGCTTTGCCGCCGTTGGCGGTGAGGCTGTTTTGCAGTTCTTCGGCCTTGGCCGTGGAGCTTACGTAGGTGAAGGCAACGGTCGCGCCTTCAGCGGCCAGGCGTTTGACGATGGCAGCGCCGATGCCGCGGGACCCGCCTTGAATCAAAGCCACTTTGCCGCTGAGGTTCTGAGTAGTCATGTCGATCTCCAAAGTCGCCGTGGCGAGATGCCGCGGTTGATGGAGCCTAGTATTGATTCAGGATTACAGGCTGTGTAGACGGTAATTGCGATAGTCTGTGTAAACCAGAAGTTTATAGTGGCGCTTATGGAAACCTTCAGCAGTATCGAATGCTTCGTGCGCAGCGCCGAAGTCGGCAGCTTTGCCGAG
>Ga0208635_100394_pt1 | contig 10926 bp, 6 predicted proteins | sample LakWasMe93_HOW11_2_FD_183915 | JGI IMG/M metagenome (GOLD analysis project Ga0208635, IMG submission 183915) | Freshwater sediment methanotrophic microbial communities from Lake Washington under simulated oxygen tension - Sediment Metagenome... | ecosystem: Environmental > Aquatic > Freshwater >...
CCCAGGCGGAAATCCAGCGTGGCGCGCGCAGTGCCTTCGCGTTGTGCCGTCCACCGGGACACCATGCCGCCAGCGACTTGATGGGCGGTTATTGCTACCTCAACAACGCCGCCATCGCCGCTCAGGCGTTCCTCGATCAGGGCCACAAGAAAGTCGCGATCCTCGACGTCGATTACCACCACGGCAACGGCACCCAATCGATTTTCTACGAGCGCAGCGACGTGCTGTTCACCTCGATCCACGGCCATCCGGAAGCCGAGTTTCCGTTCTTCCTCGGTTATGAAGACGAGCTCGGAGAAGGCGCGGGCGAAGGCTTCAACTTCAACTACCCGTTGCCCGCCGGCAGCGGTTGGGATGCCTGGAGCGCCGCGCTGGAAAAAGCCTGCAAAGAGATCGAAAAGTACGGTGCCGAGATCGTCGTCGTGTCCCTGGGCGTCGATACGTTCAAGGACGATCCGATCTCCCAGTTCAAGCTCGACAGCCCGGATTACCTGGCGATGGGTGAGCGCATCGCCAAGCTGGGCGTGCCGACCCTGTTCGTGATGGAAGGCGGTTACGCGGTCGAAGAAATCGGCATCAATGCCGTGAACGTTCTTGAAGGTTTTGAAAGCGCCCAAGGGAAATAACAACAATGAACACACTCAAGCGTTTCATCGTGCCCGCGCTCTGTGCCACGGTGCTCAGCGGGGCCGCTCACGCCGAAGAGCGCACGTTGCGCGTCTACAACTGGTTCGACTACATCACCCCCAAAGCGCTGGAAGACTTCAAGGCGCAGAACACCCAGACCAAGCTGATCTACGACATTTTCGACACCAACGAAGCGCTGGAAGCCAAGCTGCTGACCGGCAACTCCGGTTACGACGCGGTGGTGCCGTCCAACGTGTTCCTCGCCAAGCAGATCGAGGCCGGTGTTTTCCAACCGCTGGACCGCAGCAAACTGCCGAACTGGAACCACCTCGATCCCAAGCTGATGAAGCTGATCGAAGCCAACGACCCCGGCAACAAATTCGCCGTGCCGTACATGTACGGGACCATCCTGATCGGCTTCAACCCGGACAAAGTCAAAGCCGCCCTGGGCGCCGACGCGCCGGTTGATAGCTGGGACCTGATCTTCAAGGAAGAGAACATCAGCAAGCTCAAGCAGTGCGGCGTTGCCCTGCTCGATTCGCCGTCGGAAATCCTGCCGCTGGCCCTGCAACACCTCGGCCTGGACCCCAACAGCAAGAAGCCGGCGGACTACGAAAAGGCTGAAGCGCTGCTGATGAAAATCCGGCCGTACGTCACGTACTTCCACTCCTCCAAATACATGGCCGACATCGCCAACGGTGACATCTGCGTCGCGGTCGGTTATTCCGGCAGCTTCTCCCAGGCGGCCAACCGCGCCAAGGAAGCGAAGAACGGGGTGACCGTCGACATGCGCCTGCCGAAAGAAGGTGCGCCGATCTGGTTCGACATGCTCGCAATTCCGAAGGGCGCGAAGAACACCGAGGACGCCTACACCTTCATCAACTACCTGCTGCAACCGCAGGTGATCGCGCCGGTCAGCGACTTCGTCGGTTACCCGAACCCGAACAAGGACGCCACGGAACTGGTCGACCCGGCGATCCGCAACAACCCGAACCTGTACCCGACCGAAACGGCCATGGCCACGCTTTACACGCTACAACCGCTGCCGCGTGATGCCGAACGTGCGCGCACGCGGGCCTGGACCAAAATCAAGTCAGGGACCTGAAGCCCCTTCCTGAAAAACGAAGACCCGCCGTGATGCGGGTCTTTTTTTTGCCTGCGATATTTATGTACCGCCAGACACCTGAGCCCGCCCGATACCGTCCCCTGATCCAGCGCTGCGCAATCAACAACAGCGCACCCTCAATCAGGAGACGACCATGTCCGATACCCTTTCCCCGAGTGCAGAAAATGTACTGACCCAACTGGTCACCGGCCCCTCGATCAGAGAGGTTGCAGCGACTGCATTGGCGCCTGCACTCAACGCGCTTTACCCGCAGTTGAAGATAGATCCGACGCTCGCCACGGTTGTCACTCCGACCTGGGTCGATACCGGCAGCGAGGTCGTGCCGGGCAATAATCTGTATGAATCGCTCACCGACGTATTGGTGCGGCTCGGGTTGTCGGGTTCGACGGTGACGTTCATCGATGGCGAGCATTTCCTGACCCTGCAACCGGGCGCTGCCCCGCCGGCTCAACTGCCCGTGAACATCACAGCCATCGGCTCACTGATCAATACGCTCGCACCGCAGTTGTTCATCGCCTACCAGCAACAGCAGCTGGATTACTGGAATCAACAGACAAGCCCTTCGACCCCGCGCTGGCATCAGCTCTCGCAGGCGCTGCAGGACATCTGGAACCTCGACGAGGCCAGCGATTGGGATGCCGATCAAAAAGCAATGGCCCTTGCCGTGTTCACTCATCCGGATCGGGCCACACGGCGCTCACAGGACAAGTACTTGACCAAGGCCTGCCTGATCGATACCGAACACGTTGAAAGCGCGCAGAGCAAACACCTGCGGGTTCTGGATATCGCGGTGTTTGTGGGCACGTCGGGCAGTCGAACCCTAGTGCTGACCCACTCGATTACCGAAGGGTTCAGGCGTTACGACTCTGTTGCGGCACTGGGCGAAACATTGTTTGCAAACCCTGGGGCGTCAAGCACCGGGCAGACGCTGCAATGGCGCCTGTATGAACCCGAGGGCAATTTCTTTCATCAACAGGCGTGTGCACTGATCGCACTCGAAGCCGAAGCCATTGGTGCCTTCAATACATTCCAGAGCGCTACGCCAACCAGGCTTTCACCGCAAATCAGCGCGGCAGCGAAGAGCTTCACTGAATTTGAAACCCTGCCTTCGTCGCGCTTCAGCAAGGTTCAGGGGTTACTGACAGGCTGGCTGAGCAACGCATCGTCAGCGGACCTGACCCGTTACAGCCGACACCTGATGGACTTGGCGCAGTTGCGGGAACAGGACGCGGGAAAAACCTTCGACGAAGGCATCGCTTCACTGCCGGAATTTACCCTGCAAACCCTGCGAGAGCAGATGATCAAGGATCATCCAACGGCAGCGGACCTGAATCTGAAGGACGTGCAAATCAGCATCACCAGCGTCATCGTGCTGGGCGCTGTCGTGGTCCCCGGCAAGACGCAGACCGTTACGTTGTCGCTGATCGAATTGGCACTGCAAAATCTGATTGCCGTTCCGTTGGGCAACAAAACGGTGCAGTACAAAAACGGCGACCCTGTGCCTGTCTGGATGACAGCCGCCTACCTGGAAAAACTCGTGACCCAGGTTGATATCGGCGCGGTTTACCCGGCACTGATCAAGCGCAAGCTGCTGGATGACTCGCGAGAATCGTTGCGCCGACAAACGCTCTACACGCGTCATCTGCGCACCCAGCTGCCCTTGCAGGCGCTGCAACACAAGATGCGCGGCGAAGCCGGCATTGATGAGCGAGGCTACCAATACGTCAACGCAGCCCTGCAGCAAAGTGCGGCCGATCGCTGGGTGAATGGGCAGGAGATTGTCATTCGCCCGCTGGCGTTCATCACCGGTGATAGCGCCGACAGCAAGGGCGACGAAGTTGCCAATATGTTCGTCATCGGTCCGCGATCCGCTGATCAGGGACCGTGCCTGCTCTACCGGCCATTGCTCGTGCCCTCGCTGACGCAGTATCCGAACGAAGCCAATCTGCTGTACGCGATCAAGCATGAAAAACCCCTTCGCCAATCGGTCCTGGCGTGGCTGGCCGACGACGTGCGCTTCAACTATTCCCAGTACGTGTTTTCCGGTGAGTTGCCTTCGGTCTGGACCCTGACCCAATTGCTGGTCGATCCCACTTCAGCGCTGGGCAAGATGGGCGCGGTGTCGCTCAGTGCGGCAGCCCTTGATGATTCACTGGCGCCGCTGTTCAAAGCCAATGCCAACGCCATGATCACCTTGGCTGACCGCCAATCGGTGTCCAATGCGCAAGCTCGCTGGGAAACGCTCAAGCACGGTGCATGGATGCTATTCAACGTTGCCTTGCCCTTCCTCGGGCGCACTGCCGGGGTTGCCGCGTGGATCTGGCAGATCATGGACGACTTGCAGGAAATCACCGATGCCGCAGAAAGCGAAGACAGTCAGCTCGCCTGGTCTGCCGTGACCGATTTGCTGTTGACGCTCGGCATGGTACTGGCTCATCGGGCTGCCGCTCGCCATAAACCGGTCTCGCGGTTGGCCGAGAAACTCGAGCCGTCACCGGTCACACCGCCCCTCAAGCCTGCGCAGAAAATCACGGTCACTCGCCTGCCCGACCTTAATCAACTGCCTCACACCCATGAGACGTCTTTGCACGCCGTCGCCACGCTGCCGCCTGTAGCGTTGGGCATCTTGCTGGATGAACTGGCCATCGCCGAACCCAAGGGAATGGCCGCCGCCTCCAGCGCGGCCGGCCCTCACCAGCATCTCAGTTCACTAAACGGAAAATGGTATGCGAAGGTCGGTCAGCGATGGTTCGAAGTCACCCTCAACGACAATAACGACGTGCAAATCATTGACTCACGCCAGTCCCCCACGCGCACCGGGCCGTTGCTGATCAAGAACGCCAGGGGCGAATGGTTTATCGATACGCGGCTGAGGCTGCGGGGCGGGGGCAAGGAAAAGCAACGGCTGGAACAGCAAAACAAGCAGCGCCAGGCTGAACTGAAACAGCAAATGATCGCGTTCGAAAGCCAGGTCAAAAGCCGGGAAACAGAACTCAAGGACGCTGAAAAAAACGCGAAGGCTCCGAGCGCCACCGCCACCCATCGCCGCTTGTACCTTGAAATGCTCGACGCGCAGATGTCATTCATCAGCGCCAACATTGAACAGATGAAAGCGTTCAATGCTCGCGAAGCCATTCCCAATTTCCGAAAAGCGATGATCAGCCGCCTGGATTTCCAGCTATCGCTGCTGGAGAAATGGTTCGACCACCAGCGTCCTGTTTTCGACAATCAAATGCGTCTCTCCCTCAATCTTCTCGACACACAACCAACGGAAAACACGCAGGCCGCCCGACAGACCTTTCAACACATGAGCGATCTGACCGAGGGCTACATCAACAAAATCGAATTCGCGCAATCGCGCTTCGAGCAACTGAACCTGCTCGGCAAAGAAGCCGTGGAAGTGATCCGCGACGTCAAGGCCAACATACCGACGTTCGATTTACAGGACCTCAAACTGTTCCAGATCACGCTGGCCCAGGAGTTGTGCCTCGCCCCCTCGGTCGCGCTCACCCATGAAGCTCGCCCGGCGCTGGAGAGCGTTGTCGAAAACGCAGCGCTCGCCATCCAGGCTTCACTGGATCTGGCCGCTGACGAAGACGTGTTGCGCTTGCCGGAGCGAATCGAAGGGCTCAGTGATCTGGTGGAGCAACTCACGGTCACCGATCAGCGCATCATCGACCTGCCAGGCGAGTTCCCCGGTCAGTTCCTGCAGCCCGCGCTCGACCTGATGCGCCAACGTATCGACGCGTTTCAACAGCGCACCGTGAAGCACCTGGCGAGCCTGCTGCGCGAGCGCCAGGCGCTTGAACCGCAACCTGGCCCTTCCCGCCTGCCGACCGCTCCCCCCAAACGCATCATCAAGACCCGTTACAACGGCACGGTGGTCGGCCAACTGCGCGCCGATGCCGTGGCGGACGGATCAGAACTGGTCGACGTAACCTCAACACTGACAGGCAAAGTCATCTCGACCTTTCATGAGAAAACCCCGGGTGTCTGGGTTGAACGAGTGGCCGCGAAACCGGTTTCCCCTGTTGTCATCCGACCCGATTTGGGTACAAGCGTTGTTCAAGGTCAGGCAATGCTGGACGGGCTGGAGGCATTCATCCGCCGAACGGACGCCCATTCGAAAGGAGCGCGGCGAATTCCCGTGGAAATCGAGGAAATGTTCCATCAGCAGGCCCATCGACTGCAGGAGGCCGCCAAGGCAATCGACGAAGCGCTGATTTCCAGCAACGCCACCGATGACGGTCCGGGGTCTGCCGTGACACTGGTCAAGCAGCTGAATGACGGAGCAACCCGCCTCTACAGTCAGGGACGCGCAACGCGAATCGGCATGACAAAACTACAGCCGCCGACGGCTGAGCGGGTCCAGTGGCTGCAAAGCGAAGGTCAGGTCGACATCGTCAGGAACCCCGGCCGACGCTTGCTCAAAAGCCGAAAAAAAGACTACCTCGAGGAATATGAGGTCCGTGACCACACCAGCAAAAATGTTCTGTGGTATGCACACTTTCACTATGCGCAGCCCGCGTCGCCTGACCAGACGTTCACGGCGGCGCATCTGAAAACCGTGCAGCAACGGCTGCTGGGCGGCGCATCCGAAGCGCGCAGTGCAAATGACGATCTCCACGCGATTGCGATCTATCGCAGCGAAATCAGCCCACAACTGGCGACTGCACTGTTTTTCGCGAAGGTACTGCCGTCGGCTTCAAAATCAGTAAGTCTTGCGTCGTGGTGAACCGTGGCCGCTTAACGGCGCCAGACCTTTTCCAGTCGCCCGAGTGCGGTGCTGATGGCCGCCTCGGGCACGGCCGCGAAACCCAGGACCAGCCCGGCACGCTGGTCCACAGGTTTCTGCGAATCCGGCAACCAATAGCTGCTCAGCGCATTGATCTCGACATCGACGCTGGCGGCTTTTTCTATCAATTCGTACTCGCGCGCCTGTGAGTCGACCGCCACTGTCAGATGCAACCCTGCCGCGACACTCGGCAGGCTGCCGATGCCGGGGATGTTCTGCGGCCAGCCCGCCAGCAACGTATTGCGTCGACTCAGGGCGGCACGGCGCATGCGGCGGATGTGCCGCTGAAAATGTCCGGCGGCCATGAATTCAGCCATCACAGCCTGGGTGCTGACTTCGGAATGCCGGACGTCCACCGCTCGACGTTGAGAAAACGCCTGCACCAGTGCCGGCGGCAACACCAGATAACCCAGGCGCAACGCCGGGAATGCGACTTTGCCAAACGTCCCGACGTACAAGACCCGGCCCTGCCGATCGAGTGCCGCCAACGGCGCCAGGGGTGCGCCGCTGTAACGGTATTCGCCATCGTAGTCGTCCTCGACGATCCAGCCTTGGTTACGCTCCGCCCAAGCGAGTAATTCAAGACGCCGCGCCAGGCTCATCACTACGCCGGTCGGGTATTGATGCGAAGGCGTGACATAGGCCAGTCGACAATCGCTGAGCCGGGCCAGTTCGGTGCAGTCGATGCCCTCGCCGTCCACCGCCACCCCATGCAATTTCGCCCCGGCCACGGCGAACGCATGACCCGCCGCCCGATACCCCGGATTTTCAATCGCCACCCCGTCGCCCGGCTCCACCAGCAGCTGTGCACAAAGGCTAATCCCCTGCTGCGCGCCGCTGGTGATCACTATTTGCTCAGCCGTGCACTGCATCCCCCGCGAACTGCGCAAATAAGCGGCGATCAGGCCGCGCAAGCGCGCATCACCCGCCGGATCGCCATAACACAGCTGCTGCAAATCCGGTTTACGCCAGAAAGCCGCATTCAGCTTGGCCCACACCTCGAAGGGAAATAGGTCAAACGCCGGAACGCCCACCCGAAAAGCCCGAGGCGGACCACTGGGTGGCGTGGCCAAATGGTTCTTTTCAACGCGCCCCAGCGCTCCGCTGTGGATAACTTTACTGGATGAAACCACAGGCAAATCCAGCCAATTTGTGGATAAGGTTGTGGGTAACCTTGTTGACAACCCTGTGGATACTTTTGTGGATAGTTTTTTCGTGGGCAACGCCGCTTGAGGCAATTGCGCGACGTAAGTCCCGTCCCCGACACGCCCCTCGATGAAGCCTTCTGCGTAGAGCTGATCGTAGGCGCGAACCACGCTGTTGCGGGAAATCGCCAACGCCGCCGCCAAGTCCCGGCTGGCCGGCAATCGAGTGCCGCTGGCCAATCGACCGTCGAGCACCCGCAGGCGCAAGGCCTGATAGAGCTGGCGACTAAGCCCCTGACGGCGGTCAAGTTCGATACCGGCGGGGTTGAACGACAGGGAAAGCGGCGCTTCGCTCATGGCAATGGACCTATGAAATTGGTCGTTAATGGCTCTTACAACAGACCAATAGCCTGCCTAGGATGGACGCATTCGCCAAGGAATTTTTCCATGTACAACCCCAGCGGCTTTGCCATCAAAGATTTGCATGAACTGCAGCAGCAGATACTCGACACGCGCCTGGCCGTGGTGATCACCCACGACGAGCAAGGCTTGCAAGCCAGTCACCTGCCGTTGTTGTTCAGCCCTGACCAAGGTCCGAATGGCACCCTGTACGGTCATTTCGCCCGGGCCAACCCGCAATGGAAGGCACTGCAGAACGGTGCCGAAGCGCTGGTCGTTTTCGCCGGTGCCGACGCGTACATCAGCCCGGGCTTTTATCCGAGCAAAGCCGAGCACGGCAAAGTCGTACCGACCTGGAACTACGTCGCCGTGCACGCTTACGGCACCGCAGAGGTTTTCACCGACGCCGACCGCCTGCTTAACCTGGTCAGTGCGTTGACCGATCGCCATGAAGCCGGTCGCGCCCAACCATGGACAGTCGCTGAGGCACCCGCCGACTACATCGACGGCATGCTCAAGGCCATCGTCGGGTTTGCCCTGCCGATCCAGCGCCTGGAAGGCAAACGCAAACTCAGCCAGAACCGCAGCACCGCAGACATCGCCGGTGTGCGCGAGGGGCTCGCCGCCAGCCCCAACGTGCACGACCAGGCCCTCGCCCACTTGATGCGCTAAGGATTGAACATGAGTCAGATTGAAATCCGCCAGGTCACCGCTGCTGATCACGCTGCGTGGCTGCCGTTGTGGCAAGCCTACCTGCGCTTCTACAACACCGAACTGCCTGAGGCGGTCACGGACAGCACATGGCAACGCCTGCTCGACTCGAATGAACCGACTCATTCGGCATTGGCGTGGAGCGACGGCAAAGCGGTCGGCATGGTGAACTTCATCTACCATCGGTCGAACTGGAGCATCGAAAACTCCTGCTACCTGCAAGACCTGTTGGTAACACCCGAAACCCGCGGCACCGGCGTCGGCCGCAAACTGATCGAATTTGTCTACGCGACCGCCAAAGCGGACGGTTGCTGCAAGGTCCACTGGTTGACCCACGAAACCAACGCCACCGCGATCCAGCTCTACGAGCGCATCGCCGAGCGCCCTGGTTTCATCCAGTTCCGCAAAGCCCTTTAAGGTTCAAGGAGAACGACATGACGACTTCACTCGCAGACTGGAAAGGCGTCCCGGCGCCAACGGTGCAAACCATCGAAGGGCGCTTCATCCGCCTGGAAAAACTCGACCCGGCGCGCCATGGCGACGGTTTGTTCAAAGCCCTGCAAGGTCCGGGCGCCGACCCGAAACTCTGGGATTATTTGCCTTACGGTCCTTTCCCGGAGCGCAGCGTTTTCAACGACTGGCTGAACAATCACGCGGCCAACAGCGACCCGTATTTCTTCAGCGTGATCGACCGTGCCAGCGGCGATGTGCAAGGCATTCTCAGTTTGATGTCGATCGTTCCGTCTCAGGGCCGTATTGAAATCGGCCACGTTACCTTCGGCGCGCCGATGCAGCGTTCGCCAAAAAGTACCGAGGCGGTGTATCTGCTGGCGAAAGAGTCGTTCGCCCTTGGCTATCGGCGTCTGGAGTGGAAATGCAATAACGGCAACGCGCGTTCCAAGTACGCGGCGGAGCGGTTGGGGTTCAGTTTTGAAGGGGTGTTCCGCCAGCACATGGTGGTGAAGGGGCAAAACCGGGATACGGCCTGGTATTCGATTCTGGATTCGGAATGGCCGGTGGTTGGGGCGGGGTTTGAGCGGTGGTTGAGTGATGAGAATCAGACGGGGTCGGGGCAGGTGAAAACTCTGGCGGAGTGTCGCGGGTAAATCAGCGGCGCCTGGACGGACGCCTTCGCGGGCAAGCCTCGCTCCTACAGGTTTTGCGCAAATTTGAACGCTCCAACAAACCTGTAGGAGCGAGGCTTGCCCGCGAATGGCATCACACCAATTTCTGGGCAAGCACCGCAATATGCTCCGGCCCAATCCCGCAGCACCCACCCAAATGGCTGGCACCGCGCTCTTTCCAGTCCGCCGCCCAATGCAGGTAGCCCGGCGGGTCCAGATCGTCGCGCAACGGGTCCAGACCATCATTGGCCGTTGCCTCTTTCGGTTGCGGCGGGAAGGCATTGGCGTACGCGCCGATGTGAATCTTCACCCCCAGACGCTCGAACGTTGCCCGCGCCGCATCAATCGCCGCACCGATCACTTCCGGCTGGCTGCAGTTGAACAGCAACGTCTCGACACCCAGCTGCGCAGCCACCGCAGCGGCTTCGGCCACAGGTTCGCCAGAACGCAAACGCGGGACTTCGTCCGTGTCCTCATCCTTCAGGGTAAACGACAGCCAGAACGGCTTGCCGTCCTTCGGCAGACCGGCGTGAATCGCTCGCGCTTCCACGATCGAGCTTTGGGTTTCCGCCAGCCACAGGTCGACATGCGGGGCCAGCCCCTCGACCAGCGGCGCGAGCAATTCCGTCACCCGAGTCGCGTCGAACAAATCCGGCCGATAGGAACCGAACAACGGCGGCAATGAACCCGCCACACGCACCGGTTTGCCCGCAGCGTCCACCGCACGCCTGGCCAACTCCCCGGCCAGCGCCGCGAGGGCTCGACCCTCAGCCACAAAACGTTCTTCGCCAATGTGAAAAGGCACCACCGCATAGCTGTTGCTAGTGATCACGTTCGCGCCGCTTTCGATATAAGCCGCATGCACCGCCTCCACGGCCTGCGGCGCTTCGCTCAAGGCCAGCGCCGACCATTCAGGCTGTCTGAATGGCGCACCCCGGCGTTGCAACTCACGACCCATGCCGCCATCCAGAATCACTGTGCTTGCTGCGCTCATATGCT
>Ga0208635_100400_pt1 | contig 10781 bp, 7 predicted proteins | sample LakWasMe93_HOW11_2_FD_183915 | JGI IMG/M metagenome (GOLD analysis project Ga0208635, IMG submission 183915) | Freshwater sediment methanotrophic microbial communities from Lake Washington under simulated oxygen tension - Sediment Metagenome... | ecosystem: Environmental > Aquatic > Freshwater >...
TTTTTCTTTGGCTCTCAGCAACACTTTCACTTACAAAAACTGGTCAGTAGGAATTTTAGTGGATGGTAAATTTGGCGGCGAGATCACTTCAGGTTCTGCAGGACAGACAGCCTATGCCGGAACAGCTGCCATTACTGCTAAATTCAGGGATGCAGGTTCATTGGTACTGCCAGCGGTATTGGCTGATGGAACGAAAAATACCACTCCCATCAATGCAGAAAAATTCTGGCAAACAGTTGCCAACGGCGATTACAACTGGGCTGAGTTCTTTACGTTTGATGCTACCAATGTAAGGGTAAGAGAACTCTCTGTTGGGTATGATTTTAAAGGATTGCCTGCAGGTATTAAAGGAGTGAAATTATCACTTGTTGCAAGAAACCTTTTCTTCCTGTTCAGGGGAAGCTCTATCCTGGATATCCCGGTAATTGGAAAACGTAAAATGGATTTTGATCCGGAAGTTTCATTTGGTAACAGCAACTACCAGGGTATAGAGTATTACAACCTGCCATCTACCCGTAATATTGGTTTGAATCTTAAAGTATCATTCTAATTATAAATATTATTTTATGTATCATAAAGTCAAAAAACATTACACAATGAAAAACCTGATCATCTTAATAATGGTCTGCCTGGTTGGTTTTACCGGCTGTACCAAGAAGTTTGAGGACATGAATAAGGATGCCACGAAACTCAGCAGTGTTTCTAAATCTGAGTATCCCTTTATGTTTGCCTTTGCACTGATGAGCCCCACTTTAAGTCCGGATGATTTTGAAGTAGGCGAAGGAACTGTTGCAGGTGTGTATTCACAATTCTACTCACAGGCGGCACAGTCTTTTCCTACAGACAGGTATGTGATCCGACAGGACTGGAACCCAGCTATCTGGAACCCGGTTTATACCAAAGTGGTACCACAGTTAAAAACAATTATTGAAGGATCTGATGCCAACTCTGCAGAAGCAGCCATTGCCAATGTATGGTGGGTGTGGGCTTTCCATCGTGTAACAGATCATTTCGGCCCGATCCCTTATTTTCAGGCAGGTACTGGTAGCCGTTATGTGGCCTACACTCCGCAGGATTCTATCTACCTTGATTTTTTCAGCAGGCTGGATGCAGCGGTTGCGGTGTTAAAAAATCATACCGGCGAAAAACCATTTGGTACTTACGACCTGATCTACGGTGCCAAATCTGATCCTGTAAGTGCATGGATAAAATTTGCCAATACACTTCGTTTAAGGCTTGCGCTCAGGGTTTCACTGGTAAATCCAGCCCTGGCAAAAACACAGGCAGAAGCAGCAGTTGCTTCCGGGGTAATGACAGATATTGCAGATGATGCATACATGCCAAAATCTACTGCTACCTATGCTGAGTTCAACGGGCTTGCAGTAACAGCAGGCTGGGATGATATCAGGATGAGTTCTACCATGGAATCCATTTTGAAAGGCTATAATGATCCTCGTATGCCTATTTATTTTCAACCATCTGTTGCTACCGGAACTTATGAAGGGGTAAGAAACGGATTGTTTACTTCTGAAAAAATTATCGACATCAATTCCCGTTTATTCAATTCCAATTTAGGTACCCGCTGGTGCAGCTGGAGCGTAGCTAAAAATGACTGGGTAACCACCTACAATGTTTCACAGGATATCATGCATTGCGCTGAAGCCTATTTCCTGAAAGCAGAAGGTGCATTGAATGGATGGAATATGGGTAGCGGTGCTCAACAGTTGTACGAAAGCGGCATCCGTATGTCAATGAATCAATGGGGCATTACAGATGCTACTGCTATTGATAATTATATCGCCAGCAATGCAACACCAATTGCCACACAGGATGGACAGAATTCCCCTGCAGTAAATGATTATCCCATTCACTGGTCAGCTACTACTTCTATGCAGTACAAACAAGTGGCGCAGCAAAAATGGCTGGCATTATTTCCTGATGGCATGGAAGGATGGGCTGAGGTCCGCAGAACAGATCTTCCTGCATTGTACCCTGTTGTACACAGCGAAAATCCAGATCTGCCCCAGGGAACATTTATCAAACGTATGCCATTCTTGGATGCAGAAAAACAAACCAACACAGATGCTGTTACCAAAGCAGTACAGATGTTGAATGGCCCAGATAACGCAGCAACAAAACTGTGGTGGGACAAGAACTAAATCACAGATATGTTTAATGGTAAATATCGGCGTTTTTAATTTTAGGTTTTAAGTTAAAAGGTAGAGATGAATGGTCAATAGTAAAATATTGACCATTCTCTTTTTATGAATGTTGTTCCTGGTAAACAAAAATTTACAACCATGAAATCAATTGTATTATCTGCAATATTGCTGATGGGTAGCTTTTTCGCAACTGCACAAGTGCGTTATATGGATACCGTGCAATTCATCAACCGTAATACGCCTTTGCCGCCACATCCCAGAATATTGCTGTTGAAAGGCGAAGAAGAACAATTGAAAAAAAATATAGCCGCAGATCCGGCCTGGAAAAAAGTACATGAAACAATTCTTCGGCAATGTGATACCATCAGCCCCGTGCCGGCAGAAAGGATCATGACGGGCATCAGGCTGCTCTACGTTTCCCGGATGTGCCTGGGCAGAATATTTTCATTGTCGTATGCCTGGCGGATGACGCATGAAAAAAAATATTTTGACCGGGCAGAAAAAGAACTGCTGGCTTTTTGCAATTTCAGCGACTGGAACCCTTCTCATTATCTTGATGTGGCGGAAGGCACAGCAGCCATAGCGATCGGGTATGATTGGTTGTACGATAGTTTGTCAGTTCAATCAAGGTCCATTATCAGCAAAGCCATACGCACCAAGGGGTTGGCTACTTCCTACGATACGGCTTATCCATCTTACAGAAAATGGTTGTCGGTTACCAATAACTGGAACCAGGTATGTAATACAGGGATGACTTTTGGCGCACTGGCCACTTATGAAGATGATCCGGCACTCGCCATCAAGGTTATTAACCGTTCTATTGCAAGTATCGATATTCCCATGAAGGATTATGGTCCCGATGGAGCATTCGCAGAAGGTTATACTTACTGGGGTTATGGTACTACGTTTAATGTAATGTTCTTAAGCACCATCGAAAAAGTATTTAAAACAGATTTTGGTTTAACAAAAGAGAAAGGGTTTCTTCAAACAGGTAATTACCTGCAGCAAATGATCGGGCCATCCGGTAAAAATTTTAATTATATGGATGCGTCTGAGCCTTCCCGTTTGCAGCCTGCTATGTTTTGGTTTGCATCCAGGTTAAAAGACAATTCATTGCTGTATAAGGAAAAGCATTTTGTATTTGATATCGATCATTATAAACCCGATGAAAGATTGCTGCCTTTGCTGATGATATGGGGCAGTAGTGTTAATATTAATGCCGTACCGGCACCGGTTCAAAATTTCTGGACGGGTGGTGGCAAAACACCTGTTGCATTCATGCGTAATTCCTGGACGGATTCCAATGCGATCTATGTGGGTTTTAAAGGAGGCTCTCCCTCAGTAACACATGGCCACATGGATGTTGGTTCGTTTGTAATGGAAGCCGATGGAATAAGGTGGGGAATAGATTTTGGCGCACAGGATTACACGGCACTTGAAATGAAAAATATTGATTTGTGGGCCAATCAGCAGGATGGCCAGCGATGGGATATATTCCGTTATCATAACCTGGCGCACAATACACTTACGGTAAACAATCAATCGCAGCGGGTGGATGGCCGTGCGGTTATTACAGGTTATGCAGCAGACACTTCTTTTATGTTTGCCACTACCGATATGAGTTCGCTTTACAAAGGCAGTTTGTTGAGTGCCAACCGTGGCATTGCCATCGTCAATAAAAAGTATGTAGTGGTAACAGATGAAGTGGCTAACCTGCAGCAGCAGTCGGTAGTACGCTGGACCTTTGTTACGAGGGCCGCTGTACACTTGTCGGGCAAAAATGAGGCGCTGCTTACAAAAGATGGAAAGCAGTTGACCATTCGTGTGGAGGAACCGGCCAATGTGGTAATGCAAACCTGGTCAACAGATTCGCCCAGGGAATACGATGAAAGAAACCCGGGTACGGTGATTGTTGGCTTTGAAATAATATTGCCGGCAGGCAGTCAACAGGCAATGAATGTACTGCTGATTCCCGGCGATGCCAGCCAGGATACAAAAAAAGTTTTGCCGCTTGGGCAATGGAAGAACAGGTGATTTTTATATGCCCGGTTCAATCGGTTGGTTTTGTTAAAAAAGCATAAGTTTTAAATGATTTTTCAAAATTTTATGCAGTATCAAATTTTTAGTTTTGATGGCAACAGGTTGAATGACTATCTTGAAATAACAGAGTTAAACCAAATTGTTTTTAGCAACAGTATTTGTAAATTCAGGAGCTGTTGAAATCACCAAACTTACCAATCAAATGAAAAGCGCTTCATTGATCATAACATTGCTTGTTGTTGCCTGTTCACTAACGGCACAGGATAGGCCTGTTTTATTTCCGCAGCCTTCATCTGTTCAGTATGAGGCTGCTGCCAAGAACCTGCCGCTGCAAAACCTGTCAGTTTATCTGCCTGCCACAGCATCAAAAGATATTGTGTTTGCAGTAACCACATTACAACAGCTGGTAAAAGAAAGAACAGGTGTAACGATCAAAACCGCCGGTACTGATGCTGTGGCCAATATTAAATACCGCATTAAAAACAAAGGCCTTGAATTACCCGCAGTAATTGATTCGGCCAATCCCGGCCAGAGAGAAGCGTATCAATTATCCATTTCAGCAAAAGGAATTATTATTGATGCCAATACAAGCACCGGTTTGTATTATGCAGTGCAAACCATCCGCCAGTTAATAAAGGGAACCGGCAATAGTGCAGTACTGCCTGCTGTTATCATAAAGGATAAACCTTTGCTGGCATTTCGTGGTGTGATGATGGATTTTGCCCATGGTGGATTACTCACGGTGGATGAGATAAAAAAGCAGATCGATTTTTTAGCCAGGTGGAAAGCCAATCAATATTATTTTTATAACGAGGTATCCATACAGATGGATGGCTATCCCACACTCAACTATGGCGCCAATTATACCAAAGAGGATATCAGGAGCATCATTGCTTATGGAAAAGAAAGGCACATCGATGTCATTCCTTTTGTTGCATTGTATGGCCATCTGCATGAGCTGATCCGCCAGGAAAAATATGCAGACCTTGCCATAGGAAAATACGGCCACGAAGTAGATCCGAGAAATGAAAAAGTGAATGTGTTACTCAAAGACTGGATCAAACAATACACTGAATTATTTAGCAGCCCGTTCATTCATGTTGGCTTTGATGAAACATGGGAAACAAGACAGATCTCACTCCGCCCCAACGAAAAAATTGATCCGGAAGAATTGTATATCCGCCAGCTGAAATTTGTAAATGATGAATTGGTAAAGCTTGGCAAAACAGTGATGGCGTGGACGGATATGAACAAGTACTATCCTGATTTTATGAGCCGCTTTCCAAAAGAAACCATCCCGGTTATTTGGGAATATTCGCCCGATACCGCAGCCATCAACCGGTACGTGTGGCCTATCTTAAACGACAAACGGTCTTTCTTTATTCAGCCTGCGGTGTCTGGCTGGGGCCATATTTATCCTTCCAGCAATTACACGTTTGATAACATCGATCTCTGTTTGCAAACAGGTATGAAATACCATACCATTGGTTTTTTTACCTCTGTATGGACGGATCCTGTAGAGCCTTTTGTACGGCCATCCTGGCTATTCATGGCGTATGGCTGTATTGGCGCCTGGCAGGGAGCGGTGCCAGATAAAAATACTTTTACTGCTGCGTACACTGCCCTGCAATATCCTGCAGTAGCCAATGAAATGCAGCAGGCCATTTCATTGATCGCACAAAGCGGCGAAGCACTCGAAAAATGTTTGGGAAAAAATACCGGTGGTTTACCCAGAGGTACCATTTTAGAAAGCTGGTCCAATCCTTTTCAACCTTATCAAATGACTAACACCAGGGCTAATATTGATCATTTCCTGGCGTCAAGAAAAATGAGTGAAGAAGCACAGGGTATTTTAATTAACCTGCTGGATAAAGTACCTGCAGCTGATAAAGGTTTTGTAAATACGATGCTGCTGACAGCAAGAATTTTAAATTACAGCGCTACCCGTTTTATATTGGCTAAAACCATTTCTGATCGCTGGAGCAATTCTTCCTTGCCGGATAAAAAAGATGATTTTGTAATTTATGATATCACGTATAGTTGTCATGGTTTACTCGTGGATGCCATGGATGAAATTGGCGAATTAAAATCGATGTATGAAAAAACATGGCTTGATGAATACAAGCCGTATCGCTTAAATACCATGCTGGGCAGGTTTGATGTCGAATATGGCTTGTGGAGAAAACTATTCATCAAAGTATTGGATCATCGCATTCAATTGAAAGATGATGAAGTGAACAAAACATTTGAAGAATTATTTAAACCGGATTTTTAGCAGTTGTTGCAGATGTCCGGCTTTTCAAAAAAAGGTATAAAATATTATAAAGATGAAAACAAGCAGTATCAGTTTTATCAGCCCGGTACAAGGGGATATGTTACATGCCAGGGATGGTGATGTGCTAAACGGTTCACTCGAAACTATCGTGTCTGTAACTGCGCCGGTAGGCAGCACCATCGCCATCAATGGAGTAATAGCAACACCCATACTCGATACTTATATCGCAAAGCTTACACTCAGCAACTATCAAAATGTAATAGAAGCGGTGGATGTGAAAACTGGTGAAAAAGAAAGTATCACTGTTTACTGGCTTCCTGGCTTTGCAGGGAAATACCGTTTGTCTATTGATGATAATATCTGGTTTCTTCGTGACCTGCATCAAAATAATTGTGCTTCGTTGTTCGATAATTCCTACCTCGCTTTTCTAAAAAATGTACATGATACTTACGGTACAAAAATTCACCTCAACCTATTCTATCAAACAGAAGGCTTCAATCTTTCTCAATTGAGTGACTGCTACAAGGCAGAGTGGGAGGCCAATGCACATTGGCTCAGATTGAGTTTTCATGCACTCGGCGAATTTCCTGATCAGCCTTATATCAATGCCGGTTACGAAAAAGTAAAAGCTGATTGCATCCTGGTGGACAATGAGATCAAGCGTTTTGCAGGCGAAGGTTCCATGGGTTCATTTACTACCATCCATTGGGGAGAAGCCACCAAAGAGGGTGCAAGGGCCGTTAAAGAACAAGGCTATCATGGCTTATTGGGATATTTCGGACTCTATCCTGAATTGCCCGGTGTTTCTTATTACCTGGCAGAAGAAAAAATGCAGCGTGTCAATAAAAGATTTGTATGGAAAGATGATGAAGAAGACATGGTTTTTGTGAGAACCAGTATTGTGCTCGACAGGGAAAAAATCGATACCATTGTCGCGCTGCTCGATAGCTATCAAAAAAATAACAATCAACCACCTTACCTGGATATGCTGGTGCATGAACAGTATTATTACCCGGATTATTTTAATTATCAGCCCGATTATAAAGAAAAAATTATGACTGCTGTAAAATGGGCTGTTGATCATGGATATGAACCGGCTTTTTTAGCAGATTGCGTTTTTGAAAAATAACCATTGAAATCAGATCAAATGAATAACAACAGGAGAAATTTTATTAAGTATTCCGGTCTTTCCGGTCTTGGATTAGTAGTTTCGGGTATGATGCAGGCTTATGCTAATACACCCGAAGATCTTGAACAGATCAAAGAACAGGCGGAAAGAAAACAGCCGCAACGGTTTAATATGTGTGGTTATGCTGCACCCAAACTGGATGTAGTACGAATTGGCGTGGTGGGTATTGGCAACAGGGGATATGGTGCCTTGGAAAGACTGATAAAAATTGAAGGCGTTGAAATAAAAGCCTTGTGTGATCTGCGTGCTGAAAGAACAGCGCTGGGAAAAAAACTGGTAAGCGAGGCTGGTCATAAGCCCGATCTGTATGATGGAAAAACGGATTCGTGGATCAAACTCTGCGAAAGAAAAGACCTTGATCTTGTTTATATTCTCACTCCATGGGAATACCACACACCGATCGCTGTTTTTTCAATGAACCACGATAAGCATGTTTGTGTGGAAGTACCTGCAGCCAAAACAATTGAAGAATGTTGGCAGCTGGTGGAAACGTCTGAACGTACCCGTAAGCATTGTATGATGGTGGAGAACTGCTGCTATGATTTTTCTGAACTGCTCACGCTTAACATGGCACAGCATGGCTTCTTTGGTGAGATTGTACATTGCGAAGGTGCTTATATCCATAACCTGCAGGAGCTGATGTTTTCTAAAGAACATTTTTACCAGATGTGGGAGTTGATTGAAGCTTACAAAAGAAAAGGGAATTTATATCCAACACATGGCCTGGGGCCAATTTGCCAGCTGATGAATATCAACCGGGGCGATAAAATGGATTACCTCGTATCTATGTCTACCAATGATTTTATATTGGGCGACCTGGCAAAAGAATACGCCGCCAAAGATGATTTTTACAAACCCTTTGTGGGCAAATCCTACAATGGCACCATGAATACTTCTACTATTCGTACCAAAAAAGGAAAGACCATCATGCTGCAGTTTGATGTAGGCTCTGTTCGTCCTTATACCCGCAATCAATTGATCAGCGGTACTAAGGGCATCGGGCAAAAATACCCTGAGCCTGCCCGTTACTCAACCGGTCATGAATGGCTGAGTGCCGAAGAATATAAAAAGCTGGAAGAACAGTACCAGCCACCGATCATTAAAAAAATTGGTGAACTGGCCAAACAGGTGGGCGGCCATGGCGGCATGGATTTTATCATGGACTGGCGTACGATCGATTGCCTGCGCAATGGCCTGCCGCTGGAGCAGGATGTGTACGATGCCGCATTGTGGAGTTGCATCTCTCCCTTAAGTGTTTGGTCTGTCGCCAATCGTTCCAATTCTATTGCCGTGCCTGATTTTACAGGCGGATCTTACAAGACAAATAAACCGATCGATATTTCCATGACCACCGGTGGTACAACGCAGGTAAAGCTGTAAAGCCGTTTGTAGAAAAAGTACACAGATCAGCTATATAATCATAATTCTATGCCTGCTTTAATTTTTAATTTTAGCAAACTGTCTTTAGTAAATTGACTTCAAGTTATCTCTTGAAATTTATACAGTAACTGGATGAGCCGCCTATTTTTGTCTGGTCCGAACGAAGGGAGGATTGAAAAAATGCGCAATATATTTTTTCAAAAGAAAAAAAGCAGCGGCGTTCCAGTTACGCAGCGAGCCGGCTGTTGGGGCAAAGCAATGAATTGGAAGTAACCGGCGAAATAGGAATGCATTAGAAATATTTTCAAAAATTAACTACTGTATGCAACAGGATGTAAGCCGTCGCAAATTTATTCGTTCCTCTGCCCTTACAGGAATCGGCCTGGGCATCTTTAGTTCTATGTCTGCAATCAATGCCGGTAAGGAAAAAACAGGGACAGGCCGCTATTCAATAAAAAATGTGGCCGATGGAAAACGGATCGGTATCATTGGGCTTGATACTTCACACAGCACCGCTTTTGTAGAAGCGCTCAATGCTGAAAAGCCTGATCCGGTTTATGACGGATATAAAATTGTTGCTGCCTATCCGCATGGCAGCAAGACCATCAAAAGCAGTTATGAACGCATTCCAAAATACACCGAAGAAGTAAAGAAAGCAGGTGTTGAAATAGTTGATTCCATTGCAGATTTATTAAATAAGGTAGATGTGGTGATGCTTGAAACCAATGATGGCCGTCCGCATTTAGAACAGGCATTGCAGGTGATGAAGGCCGGTAAAACATTGTGGATCGATAAGCCGGTAGCTGGGACGCTGGCCGATGTGATTGCCCTGTACGATGCAGCGAAACACTACAAGGTGCCGGTATTCTCCGCATCCTCTTTACGGTATGCTACCAACGTGCAGGAAACAGCCAGTGGAAAATCGGCTGGTAAAATATTGGGTGCAGATACTTTCAGTCCCTGTCCGTTAGAGCCAACACATCCTGATTTTTTCTGGTATGGCATTCACGGTATTGAAATACTACTAACGGTAATGGGTACCGGCTGTAAACAGGTAAGCCGTGTACATACCACCGATACCGACCTGGTAACAGGCGTTTGGAATGATGGCCGCATCGGCACTTTCCGTGGTAACCGCAAAGGCCCCAATGAATATGGTGGTACTGCTTTTGGCGAAAATGCCGTGGTAAAACTCGGGCCATACTCAGGATATGAAGCTTTGTTAAAAGAAATTCTGCAATTCTTCCGCACAGGTATTGCACCGGTAACTGTTGCTGAAACGCTGGAGATCTATGCATTTATGGAAGCAGCAGATGAAAGCAGGCGAAAGGGAGGTGCTACAGTAAGCCTGGATGCGGTAATGAAAAAAGCAATTGCTAAAAAGAAAAAAGTTTAAGCAGATTAGTCTCAAAAAAATACTAGTATAAACTTACGCTTATGGAAAATAGTAAAAATAATTCCCACAATGAACCTGGCCGTCGTTCATTTATCCGCTCATCTGGTATTTTAACAGCTGGCTTTTTATTGTCGCCGCAATTGATACAAATGGCAAAGGCAACACCCCCGCCTGTTACTGGTGCGCCAGCTATCATTGGTGGCGATGCATCGATGGCGGCATTACTGGGTGGCAGTCCTTTAAGAACAAAAAAATGGCCGGACTGGCCGATATGGAATACAGAGACAGACGAAAAAATGGTGATAGATGATTTGCGGAGCGGTGTTTGGTCGAGGGCCG
>Ga0208635_100414_pt1 | contig 10419 bp, 7 predicted proteins | sample LakWasMe93_HOW11_2_FD_183915 | JGI IMG/M metagenome (GOLD analysis project Ga0208635, IMG submission 183915) | Freshwater sediment methanotrophic microbial communities from Lake Washington under simulated oxygen tension - Sediment Metagenome... | ecosystem: Environmental > Aquatic > Freshwater >...
CGCCAGGCTGTAGGTGATGAACACGATGGGCATGATGTACCACCAGCGGCGGGTGGCGAGCGTTGCGGTTTTCATGAGTGGTGCTCCTGAGCTTGTTGTTTTTGTCGCAGCAGGTAACGGGTTCAAATCTTCGGTGATTGAGCGGGCCTCATCGCTAGCAGGCTAGCTCCCACACTGGATCTATAGGCGACACAAATCCCCTGTGGGAGCCAGCCTGCTGGCGATAGCGGTCTCGAATTCGATGGACATTTCGGATCGGGTCGGCAACCCCTCCATATCCCCGCGACTCTGCACCGCACGGCTGCCAATCCAGTTGGCGCGTTTCACGGCGTCGGCAACGCTGTAGTTTTCCAGCAGCGCGCTGATCATGCCGACGGCAAACCCGTCACCGGCACCGACCGTGTCGACCACCGTTTCCACGGGCACACCCGCCACGAAACCTTCATCCAGATGCGTGCGGTAATACGCGCCGTGCGGGCCGAGCTTGATCGCCACCGCTTCGGCTCCCTGGTCGAGGTAAAACGCGGCGATGTCAGCCGGGTCTTCATAGCCGGTCAGCAAACGACCTTCACTCAAACCCGGCAGAACCCAGTCGGCGAGGGCGGCGAGGCGGTTGATTTCGCTGATCATCTGTTGCGTGCTGGCCCACAGGCTCGGGCGCAGGTTCGGGTCGAAGGACACACTGCGCCCGGCTTCGCGCATGCGCGTCATCAGTTCGAAAGACATCTGTCGCGCCGTTTCCGACAGCGCCGGAGGAATGCCGGTGGCGTGCAAGTGCCGCGCCTTGAGCAGTTCGGGGATGATCGACTGCGGCGACAAATGACTCGCCGCCGAGCCGCGCCGAAAGTACTCAACCTTGGGATCGTCGCCATCGTCGGTGCGCGACTTGAGCTGAAACCCGGTCGGGTGTGCGGCATCGAGGGCAACGTTACTGCAATCCAGGCCTTCCTTTTTCAAGGTGTCGAGCACGAAACGACCCAAAGAGTCGTCGCCGACCCGGCTCAGCCACGCCACCTTGAATCCCAACCGAGACAAGCCGATGGCGACGTTGCTGTCGGCCCCGGCAATGCGTTTGTGGAAGTGGTCGACGTTGGCGAGGTCGCCATTCTGATCGGCGACAAACATCGCCATGGTTTCGCCGAACGACAGGATATCGATCTCAGACATGAGCGCTCTCCAGGCGTGCTTGCCCCAAGTGGGCGAGGGCGGCGACATGCTCGGTGGTGAGCTGCACCAGGTCATCGGCTTGCAGCGGATATTCCGCGGCCCGCATCACGCCTTGGGCCATGTGCCGCAGCAGTTGTTCCCACGAATGCAGGTCGCTGGCAGCAGGTGGAATGGCGACCAGTTTGCCATCGGCCCGGCGTGACACGGCTTTGCAGTGCACGTAGCCGACGTGACGCCCGAGCAGGCGCGCGGCGCTGCTGGCGGACTGGTCCTGCCAGTGCCAGTTGCCGATGTCGAAGGTCATTTTGATCGGCAGATTGTGTTGCTCGACCGCTGCGAAAAAACGCTGGAACGGTTCGATGCGACCGCCGTGCAGGGTCTGATCGTTTTCCACCATCACTTGCACGGCGCTTTTGCCCAGGATCCGGGCGAGGGTTTGCAGGTCGCTGGTGTCGGTGAAGTAACCGAGGGACACCTTCAGCCATTTGGCGCCAAAGGCCTGGGCGCGTTGCAGGGCGGTGATCAGTTGCGGATTGGGTTTCGACTGGCCGGCCAGCCACAGTTCCATCGGCGAGGAATACACGCTTTCGAGGCCTTGCGCCTGGGTGGCATCGGCCAGTTGGGCGGGGTCTTCAACGGTCAGCAGTTCTTCGCGCCATTCGATGTGACTGGCGCCCGCAGCGGCGAGGATATCGATGAAACTGCCTTGGCCGCGCTGGCGGACGAGGTCGGCGCCGTAGCTGGAGAGGCTGATGGAAACGGGTGGTTTATGCATTGTCATGGACCTCTGAAACCGGTTTCATTTTTGTTCAAAAAAAAGGATGAGGTTTTGTGGTGATCTTTCGGGCCTCATCGCGAGCAGGCTCACTCCCACAATGGTGCTATGTTCGCAAATCCAATGTGGGAGCTAGCCTGCTAGCGATGAGGCCTTTACATTCACCGAAGATTCCCTCTGGTCGACCCCCGCACAATCAACCGCGCCGAAAAATCCATCGTCCGCACCGGCCCGTCATCCCCGCGCAAGCGCTTGAGCAAGCATTCAAACGCACTCGCGCCCATCTCGGTCGTCGGTTGGGCGAGGGCGGTGATGCCGCTGCCCACCAGCGGGTACCAATCCAGATCATCGAGGGCGATCAAGCCGACATCCTCGAACAACGTGCACTGCAATTCGCGCAACGCATGGGTTGCGGCCAGCGCCGCAATCCCGTTTGCGCAGAACAGCGCCTTCGGGCCGGGGCCGGGGGTATCGAGAAAAGTCTTGAGGTTTGCCGTGAGGTCACTGCCGGTTTCGATCATCGTTCCGCGCAGCGCCGAACGCCGGGCGATCTGCGCCTTGAAACTGCTGACCCGTTCGATCCGCGAACTGGTGCCGTCAAACGGTTCGGTGACCAGCAGCACATCGCGATAACCGCGTTCTTCAAGGTGGGCGATGGCGATCTCGACCGCTGCCGGGTTGTCCAGCCCGACCATGTCACTTTCGAGGTGCTCGACCTTGCGGTCCACCAGCACCAGCGGCATCTCTCGATGCAGTTCCTGCAATTCGTCGCGATGGTGGCCGAGGGTGTTCACGATCAGCCCTTCGATGTTGTACGAGCGCAGCAGGGCCAGGTGCTGGCATTCCTGCTCGTCATCGCGGTCGGTGTTGCACACCACCAGGCTGTAGCCGTGTTGACGGCAGGCGGTTTCCACCCCGTGCATCACGGCAATCGAATAAGGGTTGCGGATGTCGGCGACCAGCATGCCGATCAGGCGGGTTCGTCCACGTTTCAGACCGCGAGCCATCTGGTTCGGGCGATAGCCCAGTTCGGCAATCGACTGTTCGATGCGCAACGCAATCGCATCGGACAGCAAGGCGCGATCCTCGCCGATGAACCGCGACACGCTGGCCTTGGAGACCTTGGCATGTTCGGCGACATCAAGCATGGTCACGCGGCTGCGCTGGGCGGCGGAGAAATCGTTCACGGTCTGAAACCTTCTTATTGGAGTTATAAGGTCCGTGCGTTTGAGATCGCACTGAAACCGGTTTCAGAAGACACCAAAAGCAAATACGCCGTCAAGCCCCGCATCGTCGATTGTCCGACAATGGCCGACGAATGGGATTCAGGCCCAAAGACTCAACCAGGCCGACCCCAACAGCAACAGGGCCATGCCGCGATTGAAACGTTGCATTGAGCGAGGTGAGCGCAACCAGCGCGTGGAGCCCGCGCCGAGCAACGCCCAGACCCCAAGGCAGGGCAGGGAAATCAGAAAGAACGCCAGCGACAAAACCATCACATGGGCCAGGCGTTGTTCGCCGGCCCCGGCAAAGACACTGACAACCGCCAGCGCCATCATCCAGGTTTTCGGGTTGATCAGTTGCAGGCCGGCAGCGCCCAAAAGACCGAGTCGGGCGTCGGCATTTTGGGTGGTGACGGCCTCTACCGGGGCGTTGAAAATCTGCCAGGCGAGGTAACTCAGCCAGGCGACGCCGATCCACTGCATCGCAGTTTGCACGAAGGGCCAAGCGGTCAACGACGCCCCGGCACCGCTGCCGACCAACAACACAATTGTCGCGGCGCTGGCACAGGCGCCGAAGATGATCGGCACGGCGGCCACCAAGCCGTATCGGGCACTGTTGCTCAACACCAGAATGTTGGTCGGGCCGGGCGTGATCGACGCCACGAACGCAAACAACAGGAAGGGCAGTAACGTCGGGAAAGTGGACAGCATCGCAGGCAAACTCCGGTGAAGATCATTGAAGTCGATCTTCACAATCCCACGGTCAACTGTCTGGAAGATTTGAGCAGCGCTTGCGATACAGCGCGGGCGTCAGGCCGTAGGCCCGCACGAACCAGCGGCCTAGATGACTCTGGTCGGCGAACCCCAGCGTCATGGCCACCGTGGCCGGTTGTTCGCCTCGGGCCAGCATTCTGCGGGCCGTGGCCAGGCGCAATTGCACCAGATAGGCGTGCGGGGCGATGCCGTAAGCAGCCTTGAAGGCGCGGGTCAGGCGAAAGCGATCGACGCCCGTTGCGGCGGCCAGTTGGTCGAGGCCGATGTCCTCGTGGGCATGGGCGTGCAGATACTCCCGAGCCTTCTGCGCCACCAACGGCAATCGCGGGTCTTCGCCATAACGGGCACGCCAGTGCAGGTGAGTGGTGAGGCGCTCGAGCAGGCTGTCGAGGGCCGTCTGGCGGACGATTTTCAGCTCGCCGTTGTGCAGCGCCTGAAACGCCAGGCTGGTGGCGTGGGCCAGGCGCACGTCGGTGGCCAGTGTATTGGCGAAGCTCAATTGATTGTTGTCCGGCGCGTTGTCGAACACGGCACTGAGTTCGCGTTTCAACCACTGCGGGTCGAGGTACAGCATGCGGTAGGTGAAACCATCGACCGTCGGCGCTTCGCCATCATGGATGTCACCCGGTTCGAGCAAAAACACTTTGCCCGGCGTGCTCTGGTGCCTGGCCCGCCGGCAGTTGAATTGCTGCACCCCTTGCTCGGTGACGCCCACCAGATAGCTGTCATGCCAGTGCGGATCGTAGGCGTGACCCTCGAAATGCGCGCGCAGCGTCTCGATGCCGGTGTCGGCGTCCTGGGCCAGGTCGATCCAGTTGTGAGTGGTCATGCTGCACCTGTGAGACGGATTGCCGGGTTATTTAACGCCCGTGGCGAGGGCGATGCCTAGAACGTTTGTGCACGAAGCGCCAAACGTTGACACCTCGAACAGGCCGGCTTTAGCACAAACAAACCTGTCGCGCCACTATCAGGGTTGATAGTGGTACAAGCGACAGGCATCAGTTTTACTGAATTGAATTTACGTGCGTGAGCAGGCACACCATGAGCAATTACGATGCACCCGGCGGCCAAACCGAAGCGCTGATTGAATCTGTTTCTGACTCTGGAGTGCGAATTTGCTCCCCCGGTAATGTACGAGGACGGCGCACCTCGCCCAACACCGCCCAGTTGACTTGGGACGAGCCCTACGCAACGTGCCATTTATGCCCGGATGCCATTGGCTACGATGTTTACGGATCGGGCATCACCCCGCAAACTGTGGTTCGGCCGCCTTGCGAACTCAGTGGATTGAATGCCGGCGTCGAATATTTGCTTTATGTCACGGCCAAAGCAGCCGGGAATAATATTTCAACACCCAGCGCTGTTCGCTTTTCCAAACTTACTGCGCCTACCAAGCCGGGCAAGCCGGAATTACGCGACTTGACCCATGCCTCGATGACTTTGTCTTGGGCGCCTTCAGCTCCAGAGTGGGGTAACAATAGCTACAGGGTTTATTTGAATGGAACACTCGTTAAACGGGTCAGCCATCCTGAAGTCAAACTCACGCACCTGCAAAGTCATACCGTCTATCGCGTTGAGGTGCGAGCAGTCAACAGTGCCGGGGTGTCCGAACCGAGCTTCGCTACCTTCAAAACCAGGCTGCGTCCGCCCTCAAACCTGAGGTTCAGCCAAAGCAATGGCAACTGCCGACTGCTATGGGACCCGGCTTTCAAAACATTCCCAAGTCATGAGCTCTCCATCAATGGCCAGACTTTCACTGCTGACCCAGGGGTTTGTTGGCATCACTTCAAGATGTCGGATGTTTCGCCCGGCCCTGTTCCGCACCACCTCAGGTTCGCGGTCCATGCTCAACTGGATGGCGAAGTTTCCGAGGTGGGGCTGCTCGAGAAAACCGTGGTGGACGACGTTCCTCCGGATCAACCCGGGACGCCAGTCGCCAGCGATATCACCGACAACTCGGTGACCCTGAACTGGGAACCCTCAAGTGACAATATCGGCGTGGCCCGCTATCGAGTGGTCCTCAATGGATTGCTTCTTTTCCACACTCCGGACACTCATCTCACGTTTACACAGTTAACCAGCGGTGCCTTTCACTGGGTGTTCGTGCGCGCACAAGACAAGGATGGAAACCTGTCCGCATGCAGCCCCGCTGCTGTGTTCAAAACGACGGGGCAGGCACCTGCACCGCGGCCTTCCGCTCCGCAGGTAAGTCTCACTGAGGTGAACGCCACCTCGGTAATGCTGAAGTGGATTTACCCAGTGGAGAATCCTGTCAGTGGCGTAAGAATCCTGCTGAATGACGAGCACTTGAAGGACGTACTCCTCTTTGATTTTTATCGCCTGCAGAACCTGATCCCCAATGTCGAATATACAATCAGCGTTGCGGCCTTCGACGTTTACGGACAGCTATCCGAACCGACCATTCTGGTCCATATACCAAAGGACGTGACCCCACCCGGCAAGCCGGAAAATCTGAGCGCGACCGAAGTAGCCACCGATACCGTCACGCTGACATGGGAGGAATCAACAGACGATTTTGGTATTCATGATTATGTGATTTACAACAACCACGAATACTTTGATCGCACGCCGCTGACTCGCTATACCGCCGTCGACTTGCTTCCCGGCACGTACTCATTTGAGGTCTGCGCAATGGATTTGTCCGGCAATGTCTCAGAACCAGCCGCATTATCCGTGATGATCGAAGGCCTGTCGTCGAGCGTGCTCATCCAAACAACCCCGCAGCAATGTTGATCGAAAACCCGAGAATCGCCGTGTTGAACAGAAAACCGATCAACGACTGCGCCAGCACAATTTTGCGCAAATCCCGAGTGGCCACGCCGACATCGGAGGTTTGCACCGCCACGCTGATGGTGAACGAGAAATACAGGAAGTCCCAATAGTTGGGGGTAGTCAGACCTTCGGCAAAACGCAGTGCCGGGTCCTTGCCGTTCCAGGTGTAGAACAGGCGCGCGTAGTGCACGCTGAAAATCACCCCGATCAGCAGCCATGAACCGATCACGGTCAACGCGGTAAACCCGTAACGCAGCAGCTTACGTGTGGTTTCCAGGTCCTTGCTGCCGGCCAGCTCGAAGGTGATGGTCGCCAGGCTGGCGATGGCGGCGATGCACACCACCAGCAGCACCAACCCGGCGTTCTCGTCTTCGACTTCGGCAATGCGTTTCACATCAGGCGCTTTGGAGCGCGTGGTAAGCCAGAGCATCAACACCAGATACGTCCAGACTCCGGCGTTCCAGCCGTAGAGGACTTTGCTGATGATCGAATCGGAAGGAGCCAGAATGCCCACCGCGACACCGAGAGTCGCAGCGGCGGACAGGCGAGGGTGGGTGCGGGCGAGGAAGGGCATGTGAACTCGATGGGCCAGGGTATGCAAACACCTTAGCCCAGCGTGGCCCCCTCTGACCAACGACGATCCTTGTAGGAGCCGGCTTGCCGGCGATGGCGGCCGTGACAACGACGCAGTAAGCGAGGGCCTCATCGCCGGCAAGCCGGCTCCTACAGGGGAAAGTGGTGTTGGTTAGATGTTTTTGTGGCGTTTACGCACCAGTTTCATCACCACCACAAAAAACACCGGCACAAACACCACCGCCAGTGTCGCGGTGATCATCCCGCCAATCACCCCGGTGCCGATGGCTTGCTGGCTTGCCGAGCTCGCGCCAGTGGCGATCGCCAGCGGCACGACGCCGAGGATGAACGCCAGGGACGTCATGACAATCGGCCGCAGGCGCAGGCGCGCGGCTTGCAGGGTGGCGTCGATCAGGTCGTGGCCTTCGTCGTACAGGCTCTTGGCGAACTCGATGATCAGGATCGCGTTCTTCGCCGACAGACCGATGATGGTGATCAGCCCGACCTTGAAGAACACGTCGTTGGGCATCCCGCGCAAGGTCACGGCCAACACCGCGCCGAGCACGCCGAGCGGTACCACCAGCAGCACCGAAGTCGGAATCGACCAGCTCTCATACAACGCCGCCAGGCACAGGAACACGATCAACAGCGACAACCCGAGCAGGATTGGCGCCTGGCTGCCGGACAGCCGTTCCTGCAGCGATAACCCGGTCCATTCCTGGCCCAGGCCCGCTGGCCCTTGCGCGACCAGTCGCTCGATTTCCGCCATGGCTTCACCGGTGCTGTGACCCGGTTTTGGCTCGCCGGAAATACTGATCGCCGGATAGCCGTTGTAACGGGTCAATTGGGCTGGGCCCTGAGTCCACTTGGCCTGGACGAAGGCGGACAGCGGCACCATTTTCCCGCTGCTGTTGCGCACGTGGATCTTCAGCAGGTCGGCGACCTGACTGCGTTGATCGCCTTCAGCCTGGACCACGACTCGCTGCATCCGCCCCTGATTGGGGAAGTCGTTGATGTAAGCCGAACCCACAGCGGTGGACAGCACGCTGCCGATGTCGGCAAACGAAACCCCCAGCGCATTCGCCTGTTTACGGTCGACGATCAGTTGCACTTGCGGCGCTTCAGCCAGCGCGCTTTCGCGCACGTTCATCAGGATCGGACTTTTCTCGGCGGCCGCCAGCAACGCGGTACGCGCCTGCATCAGCGTGGCATGCCCGAGGCCGCCACGGTCCTGCAAGCGGAACTCGAAACCGCTGGAGGTGCCGAGGCCGTCCACCGGCGGCGGCAGGACCGAGAACGCCATGGCGTCCTTGATCTGGCTCAGCGCGATGTTGGCGCGATCGGCAATCGAACTCGCCGAGTCGTCGCTGCCGCGATCCGACCAGTCTTTCAACGTGGTAAACGCCAGCGCCGCGTTTTGCCCGCTGCCGGAGAAGCTGAAGCCGAGAATCACCGTGCTGTCGCCGACGCCCGGTTCGGTGGCGTTGTGCGCTTCGATCTGCTCGACCACCTGCACCGTGCGATTTTTGCTCGCGCCGGGTGGCAGTTGAATGTCAGTGATGGTGTAACCCTGATCCTCCACCGGCAGGAACGAAGAGGGCAGACGACTGAAGCACAGCCCCAGACCGATTAGCAGCACGCCGTAGATCAGCAGGTAACGACCGCTGCGTTTCAGCGCATAAGTGACCCAGCCCTGATAGCGCTCGGTCAGTTGCTCGAAGCGTCGGTTGAACCAGCCGAAGAAGCCGCCCTTGGCGTGATGCTCGCCCTTGGCAATCGGCTTGAGCAGCGTTGCGCAGAGCGCCGGGGTCAAGGTCAGGGCGAGGAAGGCCGAAAATAGAATCGAGGTGGCCATCGACAGCGAGAATTGCCGGTAGATCACCCCGACCGAACCCTGCATGAACGCCATTGGAATAAACACGGCGACCAGCACCAGAGTGATGCCGATGATCGCCCCGGTGATCTGCTTCATCGCTTTGCGTGTCGCCTCTTTGGGCGACAGGCCTTCGGTGGCCATGATCCGTTCGACGTTTTCCACCACCACGATGGCGTCGTCCACCAGAATGCCGATGGCCAGCACCATGCCGAACATGGTCAGTACGTTGATCGAGAACCCCAGCGCGAGCATGGTCGCAAAGGTGCCCATCAGCGCCACTGGCACCACGAGGGTCGGAATCAGCGTGTAGCGGAAGTTTTGCAGGAACAGGAACATCACCGCGAACACCAGCACCATCGCTTCGATCAGGGTGTAAACCACTTTGGTGATCGAGACTTTGACGAAAGGCGAGGTGTCGTACGGGATCTTGTATTCCACATTCGCCGGGAAGTAGCGCGCCAGTTCATCCATCTTCGCCCGCACCAGCGTCGCAGTGCTGAGGGCGTTGGCGCCGGGGGACAATTGCACGCCGACGGCGGTGGACGGCTTGCCGTTCAGACGCGTGCCAAACTGGTATTCCTGGCTGCCGATCTCGACCCGCGCCACATCACCGATGCGCACGGTGGAACCGTCCGGATTGGCCTTGAGCACGATGTCGGCGAATTCTTCGGGGGTCGACAGCTGGCCTTTGACCAGAACGGTTGCGGTGATTTCCTGGGTGGTGCGGGTCGGCAGGTCGCCGATGCTGCCGGCCGAAACCTGGGCGTTCTGCGCAACGATGGCCGCGTTGACGTCGGCCGGTGTCAGGTTGAAACCGATCAGTTTCTGCGGGTCGATCCAGATCCGCATCGCCCGCTCGGCGCCATACAACTGGGCCTTGCCGACACCGTCCAGGCGCTTGATCTCGTTCATCACGTTGCGCGCCAGGTAATCGCTGAGCGCCACGTCGTCGAGTTTGCCATCAGTGGAGGTCAGGGTAATCAGCAGCAGGAAACCGGCGGAGACTTTCTCCACCTGCAAACCTTGCTGGTTGACCGCCTGCGGCAGGCGCGACTCGATGACTTTCAGGCGGTTTTGCACATCCACCTGAGCCATCTCCGGGTTGGTGCCGGGTTGAAAAGTCGCCTTGATCGTGGCGCTGCCGAGGCTGCTTTGCGATTCGAAATACAACAGGTGATCGGCGCCGTTGAGCTCTTCCTCGATCAGGCTGACCACGCTTTCGTCCACGGTTTGCGCCG
>Ga0208635_100418_pt1 | contig 10377 bp, 10 predicted proteins | sample LakWasMe93_HOW11_2_FD_183915 | JGI IMG/M metagenome (GOLD analysis project Ga0208635, IMG submission 183915) | Freshwater sediment methanotrophic microbial communities from Lake Washington under simulated oxygen tension - Sediment Metagenome... | ecosystem: Environmental > Aquatic > Freshwater >...
GTTCCTGTTTGCCGGGCACTTGTTCATCGAGATGCAGACCGACATTCAGAACGTACGCGACACGGCGTTCATCTACCTGCCCTACCTCGCCGCCCTGCCGTTGATCGCGGTCTGGAGCTACTTGCTCGACGGGCTGTTTATCGGCGCAACCCGCGCCCGGGAGATGCGCAACGGCATGCTGTTGACCGTGATCCTGCTGCTGCCATTCGCCTGGGCGCTGCAAGGTTTGGGCAACCACGGGCTGTGGATAACTTTCCTGTTGTTCATGGTGTTGCGCAGCGTGACCCTCGGCGCAATCGCCTGGGTGCTGCGCAACAACGATGGCTGGTTCACGGGCCGGGTTCATTGAGGCTGATTGTTCTGCCAGCATTTACGCAGGCTATCGAGACGCTCCTGTTGCGTAAGCCCCGACAACGGCTGCACCAGCGAAGCTCGGGGGTTCTGCAGGCGCAGCCATAACCAGCCATCAAGCACCGGCCGCTCGCTGAAACCCAGCGCCAGCCCTTCCTGCACATGGGACCACAGTCGGATGAAATCGGCCCCGATGGATTGGCTCCAGTGCCAGGCATGCTGCTCCAGCAGGCAGGTTTGCAGGGTTTCGCGCTGTCGAGGGCTGAGGTTTTCTTCGACCGCCAGCGGGCTGACGGCGAGCCCCGGGTTGAGCAACTGCTGCCAGCCCTCGCTGCCGATCGCGTGATCGGCCCAGGTCCCGCCGAACCAGTGCAACTGGCTGATCGGGCCCAGCCAGCGACTCAGTTCCCGGGCATCACAGGCATCGAAAAAGTAACTGGCCGTGTTCGGGTTGTAATAACTCAACAAGGCCCGATGATGCAGCCCGCAAGAGACGATGAGCATGCGGCGCAAATGCTCCAGCAACGGTGAAGACGACACCTCGCTGACGATCAGCAAGCCACGCCAGACCTGCGTTTGGCTGTAGCACAACTCGGCCAGTGCCGGGCACGTTCGAAGGTCGATGAGTACCGGGCCGTCTTCGCGCAGCGCCTGCAGCTCGGTGCCCTCGAACAACCAGAACCACTGGGCCTGCGCGAACACCTGATGCAGTGTTGCGCTCGCTTGAGCTGCACTCGGGACATCCAGCAACAGCCACTGCGGGGTTGCGCCAATCATGCCGCACCGCTCTGGCCAAACAGCGTCGCCGCCCGGCAGGTGCAAAGCGCCTGCGGGCAGTGACTGAAGCTGCCGCCGCCGGGCAACAGACACAACAGCACCAAGGGCTCACCCGAGCGCAGGAGTTCCAGCAAGCCGTCATGGGGTAATCCATCCTCAGGCGGGCAGGGCTCCTCAACCTCTTCCAGCGACGAGGGCGCGTGAAGAAACCCGCAAATCAACGGCTGATCCGGATCGCCCTCGATAAAGCTCACCACCACTTCGGTCCCTTCGCTCAGCGACGAGGCGGTCGGCCCTTCCAGCTCAGCCGCCAACGGCAGCCAACAATGACTGGGCGTCGCGCCTTCGCCCTGATAGAGCCAGTCAAACTGCACGGCAATCGGTCTGGAAGGATCGGGCCGTGGCTCATCGACGTCGACCACCCAGGCTCGTTGCAGGCTGTGCATCCGTGGTTTCACCGCGCAATGCGGCGAGACGAAAGGCAACTCCCAGTGAATCGCACGGATCTGGTTGCTGTACGGGGCCAATGGATCCTGACTGCCCTGATGGTCGACATGGGTCAGCAACCACAGATGATTCCAATCGGCGACCGGATGGCCGGACAACGGCATCAACTGACCGCTGCGCAGCGTCGGCAGGTCCGTGCAGCCTTCGGCACTTTGCGCGGTGCGTTGCTCTGCCTGAAGCTGAAACCGGCGCACCGCAGAAGAAGCTTGCCCGACCGCGAACACCGCGTTTTCGCCGAGTCGAAAATGCCCGTGGCCGTCACCGAAAACCACGCAATGCCCATCGGACTGATGTTCGAAATGGTAGTGAAGGCGTTCCTGGGCACACAGACGCTGGAGAAACTGCAGATCCGATTCCCGATACTGCGTGCAGAAATCACGGGGAGGGTAATCGCCAGTCAATTCGAAGCGTCGGTCCTTGCCGGTAATGCCGTGTTCCTTGAGCACCTGGCTGAGGATCTCGGGCACAGACAGCGCGCTGAAAATCCGCTGGCTGAAACGCTGGGACAGGCACGCCATCTTCGGCCCCAGACGCACGTGGCAAAGCCTGACGCTCGGGCCATGGTCACGCTGGACCAGTTCATGCAGTTGGCCATGGAAAGCGCTGCCCTCTGGCCCGAAATGCAAAGCGGCCGGACGGTACAGCAGGCTCGCAAGGTCCAGCATCGGGTCATCGATCAGCAGATCCACATCGAACACAAAGGGCTCGCTGACCGCTTCTCTACCGGTAAAGGCCAGGACTTCGAAAGGGTCGGGCAGACCGGCTACATCCAGACGAAATGAAGGTTCGTTGACTGGATCGAACATCGGCGATTCTCTACAGGAGGGGCGGCCGGGGATTCTCGCCGAGAGACATGGCCGAGAGACATGGCCGAGTAGAGTGCCGAAGTACAACTTAGGAAATGGCCTACGCGAAAAGAAGACCATATGGCTTTGATAGCCGGGAGTGTGGGACGTTTCGCTTGAAAACAGAGAACCGCCGCACCAGGTCATCCGAAATTTCCGCAGCGTGCGGAACATTTTCAGACAACCTGGCGAGAACGGCGACTTACCTCAGGAAGACAGGTAAGACGAACGGGTCAAGCCCAGACGCAGGGCGTCGAGGAACTGGGTGCGCTCGGCCGCGCTGATGCGCGCACTGGCGCACTTGTCGCGGTAGTGGGTCATCAGCTCTTCCGGCGACAAATGCACGTAACGCAGCATGTCTTCAATGGTGTCGTGGGTTTCGATACCCGCGTGGTACACGCTGCCGTCGGCATTCTGGTAGATGTTCACCGAGTCGGTGTCACCGAACAGGTTGTGCATGTCGCCAAGAATTTCCTGGTAGGCGCCGACCAGGAAGATCCCCAGCAGGTAGTCTTCGCCCTCATTCAGAGCGTGCACTGGCAGGCTGGTCTCGATGCTCTGCTCGTCGACGTATTGCTTGATCTTGCCGTCGGAGTCGCAGGTCAGGTCTTGCAGCACCGCGCGGCGCAGCGGCTCTTCGTCGAGACGGTGCAGTGGCAGGATCGGCAGGACCTGGCCGATGGCCCAGGTATCCGGCAGGCTCTGGAATACCGAGAAGTTGCAGATGTACTTGTCGGCCAGCTTGTCGTTGAGTTCGTCGAGCACTTGACGATGCGAACGCTGACGCGCCTTCAACGAGTTGTGCAGGCGACGGCACACGGCGAAGTAGCATTGTTCGGCCAGGGCTTTTTGCGCCAGGGTCAGCTTGCCGTCGGCGTACTGGGTGGCCACGTCGCTCATGTAGTGAGTGGCGCGCCAGTAGGTTTCGGTGACCATTTCGATGTCGGTCGGGCCGAGCAGGTCAACCAGCCACTGCACGGTTTCCGGCAGCTCTTCCTTGTTGTCGATCTTCGGCACGTCGTCGTTGTGTTTCTCGACGTCGGTGACTTGCACCACCAGCATGGCGTGGTGCGCGGTCAGGGAACGGCCGCTTTCGGAGAAAATGTTCGGGTGCGGCAGGCTCTGCGCGTCGCAGAACTCTTTGAGCATCCCGACCACGACACCGGCGTAATCGTCCATGTCGTAGTTGATCGAGCTGGCGTTACGCGAGTGCGTGCCGTCGTAGTCGACGCCCAGACCGCCACCGACGTCGATGTGGTCAACCGGCAGGCCGAGGTTGCGCAGTTCGCCGTAGTAACGAATCGCTTCCTTGAAACCGTGCTGGTAGTCCGCCAGGTTGGCGATCTGCGAGCCCATGTGGAAGTGCAGCAGACGAATGCCCTGGTCCAGACCCGCCGCGCGGAAACGCTCGACCACCGACAGCAGTTGCGCCGCCGACAGACCGAACTTGGATTTCTCGCCACCGGTGTCCGCCCACTTGCTCGAAGCCAGGGACGACAGGCGCACGCGCAAGCCGACCTGCGGCTTGACCTTCAGCGAGGCGGCTTCTTCGATCACCAGGCCGACTTCGGATTCTTTCTCGATCACGATGAACACGTTGTGGCCAAGTTTCTGGCCCATCAGTGCCAGCCGAATGAACTCGCGGTCCTTGTAACCGTTGCACACGATGGTGCCGCCCTTCGGCGCCAGTGCCAGCACGGCCAGCAGCTCAGGCTTGGAGCCGGCTTCCAGGCCGATGGAAACGTTCTGCGTGGCGATGATGTTTTCGATCACCGCTTCTTGCTGGTTCACCTTGATCGGGTACAGCGCGGTGTACTTGCTCTGGTATTCCAGGCGCTCGATGTTGGCATCAAAGGCGCCGGTCAGCTGACGCACGCGGTCTTGCAGAATGTCCGGGAAACGCACCAGCAGCGGCAAGGACAAGCCGCTTTTACGCAGCTGGTCGACTTGCTCGAACAGGTCGATAGGCGAACTGGTCGGACCGTTCGGACGAACTTCGACGCGACCGGCGTCATTGATCGCGAAATACCCGGCCCCCCAATGGCGAATCCCGTAAACACTGCGGCTGTCCGCAACTGTCCATTGGCTGCCATCGTCTTTGCGTGTGCGTCGTACGGACATTGAAGTCCCCTATAAAGAAGTCATAGAGCGTCGCCTGTGTTCAGGCCGGCGCAGTCTAAAGGATGAAAATGACGGTTCGTCAACGAGGGGATAGACCTCGCTGACCGCAGTGAGTTTAGAAACCGGTCAGAACAGGCTCTGTGAAAACCATGTAGGCGACGCCAGGCCAGAAGAAATCAGGACCGGGTCAAGCCGAGGGTGGTTTTCACAGAGGCTGCTAGCCGCCGGACTTCTTTGCCTTGAAACCGAGTTTGATCAGCTCGCCCAACAGCAGCTCGACATGATCGCCCTGGATCTCAATGATTCCGTCTTTCAACGCCCCACCGGTGCCACAGCGTTTCTTCAACGTGGTGGCCAGGTCCTTGAGCGCGTCTTCAGCCAACGGCACGCCGGTGATGGTGGTCACCGTCTTGCCGCCACGGCCCTTGCTTTCGCGACGCACGCGAGCGATGCCGTCGCCGGCCGGGATAACGGTCTGTTTGCAGATACAGGCGTCCACCGGCTTACTGCAATCCGGGCAATGACGACCTGCGTCGGTGGAAAATACCAGGCCACCAAGGGCGGCGAAGGATGCGGCTTTTTTGGCCACCGGCAATCCTCTTGGGAGGACAAAGACTGGTCGCGGCAACCTGGGCAGGTGCCATCGACCGCGAAGCCCCACTCAGGCAGGGGCAGCGCTACTGAAACGGTAAAACATTCATTTCACTGTAGGAGCGAGCTTGCTCGCGATGGACGTTAACGAAAACGCGCGGCGTCAGACAGCACGTGTCGTCCATGCGTTCTTCGCGAGCAAGCTCGCTCCTACAAAAGGTCGCGCAGTGTAACGGCAAAAAGCCGACTTGCTAAGAGCCAATCGGCGCCAATTTATGCCTCTTTTGCGACGTCCCCGCCACGAGCCCGGAGATAGCGCTTCAACGCGGCCAGAGAGTCCGGGCAGTAAGGCTTTTCGTCGATTTCCCGAAGCACTTCATCGATTGGCAAAAAGCGCGCTTCGAGCACCTCTTCCGGTTGCAGGGTCAACGGCCCGTCCCACACCGCCGAAAACGCCGAACACCACAAACGATTGCCGGTGTCTTCGAAGAAAAAATGGTCATGGGCAGTGAGTTCCACCCCGCTCACGCCCAACTCTTCTTCAAGCTCGCGGGCGGCCGATTCGGCGTAGGTTTCGCTGGCGAGCACCATGCCCCCCGCCGCCACGTCCCAGTAACCCGGATAAATCGCTTTGCTCAGGGTGCGCCGGTGAACGCAGAGTTCGCCTGCCGAATTGAACAGCATGATGTAGGTGCCGCGCCCGATCAGCCCGCGCTCGCGCAGGTCCGAGCGGACCAGGGCGCCGAGCAGGTTGTCCTGCTCGTCGACCCAGGCGATCTGTTCGGCATCCGAGGCCGCGCGGTGGGCGGCCTCTCTGGCGTTATCGACCATGACTCAGCCCTGATTGAGCAGTTGACGCAAATCGATCACTGCGGCGTTGGCCCGGGAAATGTAATTGGCCATGACCAGCGAGTGGTTGGCCAGTACGCCGAAGCCGCTACCGTTGAGAATCATCGGGCTCCAGACCGGTTCCTGCGACGCTTCCAGTTCACGAATGATCTGGCGCACGCTGACGGTCGCGTTCTTCTTCGCCAGCACATCGGCGAAGTCGACTTCGATGGCACGCAGCAAGTGGGATAAGGCCCAGGCCTGACCGCGAGCTTCATAGAACACGTTGTCGATCTGCATCCACGGGGTTTCGACAATTTCCTCGTCAACCTGTGGCACCTGACCCGGGGCGACCACTTCGGTTTTCAGCGCGGTGTTCAGTTTGACCCGGCCAACGCTGGCCGACAGGCGTTGCGACAGCGAACCCAAACGGGTGCCCACATCGCCCAGCCAGTTGTTCAGGTTGTCGGCGCGAGCATAAAACAGCGCGTTTTTCTGCAAAGGATCGGACAGACGCGCCTGATAGCGGCTCAGGGAATTGATGCCTTCCTGATACTCGGACTCGCTGGAGGGCAGCACCCAGCTTTTATTGTCAAAGTTGAAACGCGGCTCGGCTTTCGCCAGATCGGCGTCTTCGGCCGATTGCGACTGCGAACGGGCGAAGTCTTTGCGCAGCGCCCGCGTCAGATCGCGGACCTGGACCAGCACGCCATATTCCCAGCTCGGCGTGTTGTCCATCCACAGGCCCGGCGGGAAACGGTCGTTGGAGATATAGCCGCCCGGTTTGGTCAGCAAGGTGTCGGCGACGGTCTTGAGCGTTTCGACCGTGGTGTAGCCGATGACCATTTGCTTGCCTTCTTTCTCGGCCGCCACTTGAGCATTCTGTTGTACCGGGAACAGCGCCGGCTCCTGGCTCCAGTACCAGCCAAGCACAAAGGCCACAATCAGATAGAGGCCGATCAACGTGGCCAGCGCCCGACTGAACAAAAGGCCACCGATGTAACTGCGGGTAGCCGATTTCGGTTCAGCGGCACGTTCAGGCGCGCTGCCCGCGCGGTTCTTCCAGTCCAGCATGGCGATATCCTTTCAATCACTTGAGTTCATCGGTTCGACCACAACCATACAACAACGTGCCTTTGCCCGGCACCCGTCGTCGGGTTATCCGCAGAAATTAGCGTCAGGTCTGTGACAACCGTGCGCCGATGAATTCTAGTCGCCCTGCCAGGGTTAAACGCCAGCGACCTTCATTGAAATTTGCTGGACTTCAGCCGAAATAAAAAGATGCGCAATGCCCTTGCCGTCGGTCCTGCGTGGCGCCGTGTCCCCATCCACCGTCGCGATGTAGTCATGCAGCGCCAGCGGCTCACCCGTTACGCTGTCTACGAGGCGAAAGATCCTTGGCGATCTTGTGGACTGGACGGGCGGATTTAGCATCAGCTCCATTACCTTTGGATCAAAGGTCCGCTCCGGCATTACCCAGTCAGCGTAATCGGCTTCAGGCATGACCAACCGCCATTCTCCCCGCTCGATCGGGTCAAGCACCTCGCTGTCGATATCGATCAGCAGGTCGGCACGCAAGTCGTCCATTCCATCGATAAGCTGCCGATCTTGCAGTGCCTGGCGCACAAGCTCCAGCGCTTGATCACTGGGCCAGGCATGTTGACGCTCCCACTCGGACAGATGAATGTCATTGACCAACCTCATCCCTGCACCTCGGTGTTCCACTCATCGGAGCCCATGGTTCGACTGACTTCATGCCGCCAATAGATGCGCCGGTAACTGAAATGGACTTTCTCCACTTGAGTGAGGTGAGCAGTACCGGGATCCTGGCAATGCGGCATGAGCACTTCAGCGCCGATGATCACCGCGTCTTCCAGTTCCATCGTATAAAAGTGCTCCTGGATTCCCTGAGCCGAGGAGCGATACCACTCGACGCGGCATATTTTTAGCATTTCTCCAGAACATAAAGCGTTGTTGATCAGCGGTGTCGCTTTGTCGATGGCCTTGGTGACGATCAAGGGCTTGTGCATCCGACGACCTGCGCCCGACCCTTTCGGTACGAAGATCCCGTGGCTCAGGGCCTGGATCATGATTTGGTCCTCACGCCCCTTTTGATAGATGTTGCCCACCGACGCCTCAGTAAAAGCACCAGCGCTGATCAGGCCTTGGTGTTCGCCGTGGAGGGTCATGAAGGCGGGAGTTGGCATGGTGGGGCTCCTTTTTTATTTGGGTTGTGGGGCGGGGAAGTGCGAGGGTTCGTCGTACATGTCTTCGATTTCGTCGAAGGGCCTCCAGGCTTTACCGAGGTCCAAGGTGATGAGGTAGCGTTCCTGACTCGGATTTCGATAATCCTCGAAACGTCCCAATATCAGCATGGCCTGATACTTGTCGCCCGCCTGCCAATAGGATCGCCCGGAGAGAATTCCTTTACTCAAGTAGGCCCGCCACTCAGGGGTATCGTCGATCGTGGGATTGTTTCGCAGCCCCTTTGCCACCCAACCTTTTTCGCGCCATTGGTCTTGCAGGTCGAGAACTACCTTGAGGGCATCATCGATCAGTAGTGGCTCTATCTGCGGAGACATGCGGATACTGCTAACGATATTGTCGTCAAATACAACAGTGAAAAAGCGCGCTCTCGGTGTGACGAATTCGTACTGCGGATCGATGAATCGAAGGCGCGCATCTGTCTTGGGAAGGCCCATCCAGACGTGCCCGGGGACCATCGGACTGAAGGGAACTGAAGAATGTTTGCGCAAGGTTTCGTAGGTACCGCCCATTTCCAATGCGATGACCGGCTCTTGCGATAGAGACTCGACTAACTGATTCGTAGCCATCCATAGCAGGACAGCCAGAAACAGCCAACCCGCCCCAAGCCGCCAGCGGTCGATACCTGGCCGCAGACTCATGGGATTACCTGCCCAGACGCAATCTCGATGATCGACTGCTCAAGTACACTTCGGTTTGTGTCGTCAAGCATCTGATCAAAGCGCGCTGCAGCGCGAAGTACGAAAGGCATTCGCTGCTGGATATCCGACAAGTCCGCCAGCGGGTTGTTACTGAAACCAATGGTGCGCTCGTCTTCGACGCGCTCACATTGACTGGTGAGGGTCAACTCAATCGCCTGGGCAACGCCTGAAGGAAACCCAGTGACGTAGGATGCGTGGTTGGCACGCAGTAAGCTGACCAACTGCCGATCCTTGTAAATAGTTGGCTGGAGAATGTTCTGTTGCTCATGCCAAGCCAAATGCTCAACGCTACCGGCAATATCTCCATCCTCTATCGCCTCAAAACCCAGCAAAATCTCGGTGTAATCCAGCCCGAATTCCAGCTTTTCCTTCCCCACTGGCCACAGCACCGGAAACTTCGGATGCCCAAATATTCCCGCCCGTGCTCCCAAACACTTTTTCAACTCTCTGAACCCACGCTTTGCATAAAACTCATGCAACGGAAAAACATCCAGAAACAGCGTGGTATTCCCCAGCGCCATCATGTCGTGCACATGCCGGAACTGTTGTTGCACCAACGACAAGTCCTCACCTGCAGAACGAAAATCCACAGAGGGCACCGGATTGCGCGCATCGGCTTCTTTATAGTCGCGCAACTCATCCGCCTGTTCGGACACCCTGTCCGGCGTCAGCAAACCGTACTCTCGACGACCGTCACGCATACGCTGCCGCGTTTCATGCTCTTCACGGATCAGTTCGATGCTATCCGCCGCGTGAAGCAACCCGCAGCCGACCTGCTTGGAAGCAAAGGCTGCCAACCCGGCCCACTGGAACCTCGGGTCATGCAGCCACAGTCGGGCGTATGCTGCATTGATCGCACGGTTGCGCTCCACTGGATCAGCAATCAGGACTCCGCCGGGGGCAACGATTTCTTCCGCTTCCTTCTGGTAGCGACGCCATATGCATGCACAGGTAAGAATCGGCACATCGGTGACAAATGTTCGGGAGCCATAAAGCTCCACCTCTTCGCATTCACAGTCAGCCACGGGCGTGCTGTTGTGGTTGAGACGCTGCTCATCGCAGGGTTGTTCTTTAAAACACTGGGTCATTATTCGCGGCTGGCATCTAAGGGTTTCCCTGACACCCTACCAGCCGAAAATCCGGTTCAAGTCTGCCGGCGAAAAATCAGAACTCCCTGACAAGTAACGCTCGCCGGGATGACAGACGATTCGCGAAAACAGGCAGGAGAGGCCCTGATCATGGGTAATGTCAGATCACCGACACACCTTTTCAGACCCGCCAGTCAGAAACTGAATGACGTCGCATTGCAGATTATTGACATACGACACTCATGCGACTGAAAAGAGGTGCTAGCATAGAGCCACCAGTCGATCTCAGCATGCACCCTAACT
>Ga0208635_100420_pt1 | contig 10367 bp, 11 predicted proteins | sample LakWasMe93_HOW11_2_FD_183915 | JGI IMG/M metagenome (GOLD analysis project Ga0208635, IMG submission 183915) | Freshwater sediment methanotrophic microbial communities from Lake Washington under simulated oxygen tension - Sediment Metagenome... | ecosystem: Environmental > Aquatic > Freshwater >...
CGGTAAGTACGGGAACTGGGGTTCGACTGGTGGTAGTCGCCCCTCCATCCATACTTTCCATTCCGTCCATTTGCCCGTCATCCATACTCATTTTGCTGTGATCCATAGCCCCCATCTTGCTATGGTCCATCGCTCCCATTGAGCCATGGTCCATCTTGGAGTGATCCATCTCTTCAGCGGCGTTAGCCACGACAAAGAAAGCAGGACTGGTAGAGACTGCCAGTGCCATCAACGTTGGGCGTAAAAACTTACTGGTCATGATCTCAATCTGCCTTTTTGGTTTTTTGGTCATGATCCATCGACTCATGGCTCATCTTGCTGTGGTCCATTGACCCGTGATCGGGCTTTGACTCGTTTGTCGCAGTTGCAGGTTTGCTCGTTGTTTTCGCAGGAGTAGCAGGTGAATGCTCACTACTATCTTCGACTGCCAGCGCCACGGACGAGAGTCCACCCATCAAGCTGACGGCAAAGAGGCAATCGACCAGCGATTTACGATTTAGGTATGTGCTCACAGATCGTCTCCTTTACTCATCAACCCGTACTTCACGGAACATGCCCATTTCCATATGGAAAAGCAGGTGGCAGTGATAGGCCCAGCGACCTAAGGCATCGGCGGTGACTCGATAGCTGCGCTTGGTACCTGGTGGCATGTCGATTGTGTGCTTGCGCACCATGAACTTGCCGTTCTCATCTTCAAGGTCACTCCACATGCCGTGAAGGTGGATGGGGTGGGTCATCATGGTGTCGTTCACCAGGGTGATACGCAGACGCTCCCCATACTTCAGACGAAGCGGCTCGGCGTCAGAAAATTTGATTCCGTTGAAGGACCACGAAAATTTCTCCATGTGACCGGTCAGATGAAGCTCAATGGTGCGATTGGGTTCGCGACCGTCAGGGTCTTGGAAAGTGCTTTTCAGATCTGAGTAGGTGAGCACTCGACGACCATTGTTCCGCAAACCGATGCCTGGATCGTTTAGCTTTGGCGTTGGGTTCATAGCTTGCATGTCAACCAAGGGGTTGTTGGTTTCGGACGCTGGGTGAGTCTGCATTTCGCCACCCATACCGCCCATCCCTGCCATCTTGCTGTGGTCCATGCCGGCCATGTTGGACATGTCGCCTTTGTCCATTCCCGCCATCTTGCTGTGGTCCATACCGGCCATGTTAGTCATGTCACCGCTGTCCATGCCGGTCATCCCGGTCATGTCACTTTGGTTCATGCCTGCCATCTTGCTGTGGTCCATGCCAGCCATGCCAGCCATGCCTGACATGTCACCTTGTTTCATATCGCCGCCGCCCATACCAGCCATGCTGCCATGGTCCATGCCCGCCATACCGCCCATACCCATGTCATCCATGGTCAAAAGCGGCCGAGGATCGATCGCAGGTACCTGTGCCTTTAATCCTTCGCGAACTGCCAAGGTTCCACATGCATAACCGGTTCTATCCATGGACTGGGCGAAGATTGTGTAAGCCTCTTCGCTGGCAGGTTCTACGATCACGTCATACGTTTCTGCCACGGCGATGCGGAATTCATCGACGCTGACTGGTTTGACATGTTGGCCGTCAGCCGCCACAACGGTCATTTTCAAACCAGGAATGCGGACGTCGAAATAGCTCATGGCTGAGCCGTTGATAAAGCGCAGACGCAGCTTCTCGCCCGGTTTGAAAATACCGGTCCAGTTACCGTTAGGCGCCTGGCCATTCATGAGATAGGTGTAAGTATCCCCACTGACGTCTGCGAGATCAGTGGGGTTCATTTTCATTTCAGCCCACATCTTCCGGTCGGCCACGGCAGCAGACCAACCTTGCTTGCTGACGTCGTCGATAAAGTCGCCCACAGTACGTTTGTGGTGGTTGTAGTAGTCCGATTGCTTCTTGAGCTTGGCCATGACGCGACTAGGATCTTCATCGGTCCAGTCAGTCAACATCACCACATAGTCGCGGTTGTATTGAAAAGGTTCAGGCTCTTTCGAGTCGATGACGATTGGACCGTAAACGCCTGTCTGCTCCTGCAAACCGGAGTGGCTGTGGTACCAGTACGTACCGTTCTGATGCACCTTGAACTTGTACTCGTACATGCCATCGGGCGCGATGCCATGGAAACTCAAACCCGGTACACCGTCCATATTGGCGGGCAGAATGATCCCGTGCCAATGAATGGAGGTGTCTTGGTCTAGGCGATTTTTCACACGCAGTGTGACCGTCTCGCCTTCGCGCCAGCGCAGCAAAGGTCCGGGCAACGAACCATTGATGGTCATGGCTGTACGCGGCGAGCCAGTTATGTTTACAGGGGTTTCACCAATAAACAGATCAAATTCGTTACCGGTGAGAACGCTCGGCAGACCAGGACTGGTCACTGCCCATACAGGAGTGCGCCACAGACCAAGGCCGCCGAGAATGCCACCAGCGGCCAGGCCTTTAACGAATGTCCGCCTAGAGGTTTTGGAATGCATGCCGTTTATGTCCGATCAGTCAAAAGGGAAGCCGTGCGAAACAACCAATGAGTTGCTCAAACAGGTGAAGACGCTCTCCTGGGGGGGTTGTATTGAGCCCGAATGAGCTCGCTTGCCGTCACTAAAAACGAGTTCTTACGGCAAGCGAGCTCAGAAATTGCCACATTTGAACCACCACAGTGATTACATTTCTGTCAGCTTGGGAACGCAGCAAGCTATTCAGCAATTCTTGTGGTCCATCGCTTTGGCTTGGCTTTCTGCGATGGGAGGTTGGGTGCTTTGCTTTTGGGCTACTTGATACGATTCCATTGAATTATTCCTAGCCACTTCCATTCGTGCGAACGCCCGGTCACCACCGCCTTCAGCCATAGCCAAAGAAGAGACTGTCAGGGCTGCGATGACGAACAAAGTTTTGATGGGGTTCATTTGAATTTCCTCGGATGAGTATTGGTAACCCCTCGAATCCACATCAAGTGACGATTCTTAGGGGAGAGCTTAAGGCTCAATAGGACTATAAGACTCATCCCCTGTCAGGAACCTTAGGCCAATATTACAGTTGTGTCAGGTTGCGATATTTCTCTTGAGGAACACGCTATTTAATCCGTAAGGTCTCGATCTTCCAGCGTTACACCGCTATTTACTGAGTATCAGTTGAGGCGCCTAACATTGTAAGTGTCCGATAGCTTTCAAGGTGCAGATGTTTTTTTTAGTTTCTGCACTGGAACTGCATATGTGAGCCTGGATGCACCGCGTCAACACTTAAGTGTTCGATGCTCATGGAAAATAGCAGCGCTACTGAGGGTGATAGAGTGTGAGTATTAATTTTGAGAAAGCGCTCGGCTCCGCAGAAAGAGCGTTAGTTTATCGTAGTCAAAGAGCTGAAATCTTGAGTAACAATATCGCAAACGCTGATACGCCGAACTTCAAGGCCCGAGATTTAGATTTTTCTACTGTGCTTGCAAGCCAGACAAAAGAAACTCCTGCTACTCCGATTTCTTTGAAAACAACAAATGTAAAACACATTACCGGAAAAGAATCGGTAAGTGATATTTACGGAGGTACTTTGCTTTACAGCACACCAGCTCAACCTGCCGTTGATCAAAATACTGTCGATCAGCAGGTCGAGATCGCAAAGTACACAGAAAATGGAATACGTTTCGACGCCGCTTTTACTAGGTTGAATGGAGCACTCAAAGGTTTGCTCAAAGCTCTGCGAGGTGATTAGTAGCGCAAGGGCATGCGAGCGGTAATTGTGGCCGACGTGGCTGCTTCGGTACTCCCTGACGGTTAACCAAGGGGAGCCCCTGTATAAGGGGCTCTGACCATGGAAAGGTGCCAGCATTCAAGCGCTGATCTGGGAAGGAAAACCTAACGCCTCTACAGCTTTACGAATCTGCTCCGGGCTTTCGCTGCTTTCAACACTTACCTTACCGGCTGACCGATCCACGGAAACTGTAGCTTCGTTGTCCAGTGACTGAATCGCTTTGGTGATTTTGCTGACGCAACTGCCGCAACCAATGCCTGATACATCTAAGACGAACATGGTTATTCCTCTCGTGCTGAGCGGTCTCTTTTCACCGCACCGACAGCATCAACGTTGACACGATGGCAAGGTCAACAGCTATATGTTTCGGGTTGTGAGCGTCATTGAAGCTCAGTCAATTCGGGTATTCCTCAGTCTCAATGCATTGAAAACTACAGATGCAGAACTGACGCTCATGGCTATGGCAGCGATCATTGGCGACAAGAGGTGTCCCGTCAGTGGATAGAGCAAGCCTGCGGCAAGGGGGATACCCATCGAGTTGTAAAGAAAGGCGAAACCCAAGTTTTGCCGCATGTTTTTTACTGTTGCGACCGAAAGAGCCCTTGCTCGTAAAATCCCCATCAGGTCACCTTTTACCAGCGTGAGTTGCGCGCTATTCATCGCAACGTCAGTCCCTGTCCCCATGGCAATGCCCACATCTGCTCGCGCCAGGGCCGGAGCATCGTTGATACCGTCACCAGCCATGGCGACCTTCCGGCCGTATTGCTGGAGGTCTGCGACTAGACGCTCCTTGTCCTGAGGTTTCACTTCACCGTGGACTTCTTCAATCCCCATCTCCCTGGCGACAGCCCGAGCGGTGGTGAGCCCGTCGCCAGTAGCCATGATGATTTTGATGTCATCAGCCTTGAGCTTGGTGACTGCTTCTTTGGAGGTCGGCTTAATTGGATCTGATACTGCCAACAACCCTGCCAATACCCCGTCGACTGCGAGGTAGATGATGCTGATGCCGTCAAGTCGCAACAACTCTGCACGCTCTTGTAGGGGCTTGGTGCTCACGCCTGCGGCTTCCATCAACGCGGTGTTCCCCAGTTGGATCTTCTTGCCATCAACGATGCCACTGACCCCGATACCTGAACCAGACTCAAAGGATTCTGGCTTGGTGAGCTTAATGTTCTCGGTTCGGGCGTGATCGACGATTGCATGAGCCAAGGGATGTTCGCTGCCCTGATCAAGGCTGGCAGCCAGCTGAAGAACATCGTGGGGATTGAAACTGGGTGTGGCCTCCACACTGTGAAACACTGGCCGTCCCTCTGTTAGGGTGCCTGTCTTATCGACAATCAGCGTGTCGATTTTGCAAAGGTTTTCGATGGCACTGGCATCCCTGAACAGCACCCCCATGCTGGCTGCTTTACCTGTCGAAACCATGATCGACATGGGAGTAGCAAGACCCAACGCACAGGGGCAAGCGATGATCAGTACGGCGACAGCGTTGATCAGACCAAACACCCAACTGGGCTCAGGGCCAAAAAGCCCCCAACCGAGAAATGTCAGTATCGCAATCGCGATAACACCCATCACAAAGTAGCCGGCAATCGAGTCGGCCATTCGTTGCATTGGTGCTTTGGAGCGCTGAGCCCGAGCGACCATCTGTACGATCTGTGACAGCATGGTCTCGGCGCCGACCTTCTGCGCCTCCATTACCAAGCTCCCATGTGTATTCAGCGTGGCGCCGATCAGGCTATCTCTAGCTCTCTTCATTACCGGCACTGGCTCGCCAGTGAGCATGGACTCATCCACCGCACTTTCACCCTCCAGTACTGAGCCATCAACGGGCACCTTTTCACCTGGTCTGACCCGCAAGTGGTCTCCTAGGTGAACATGGGTGAGAGGAATGTCCTCCTCTTGGCCATCGGCATTGATCCGGCGTGCGGTTTTGGGTGATAGACCGAGAAGGGACTTAATGGCGGCGGAAGTTTGCGATCGGGCTTTGAGCTCAAGAATCTGCCCAAGCAAGGTGAGCGAGATGATGACCGCGGCGGCTTCGAAGTAGACGCCGATACGTCCATCTTGCATAAAGGTAGCGGGAAAGCTTTGGGGTAAGAACGTTGCCATGACGCTGTAAAGGTAGGCTGCGGCGGTACCTAAACCAATCAAAGTCCACATGTTTGGACTGCGATTTCTAATAGAGGCTATGCCCCTTACAAAAAAGGGCCAACCTGCCCATAAAGTCACCGGTGTCGCCAGAGCGAACTCGATCCAGTTTTGGATCGAGCCATGGAGGAGTTGTAGCGAGTGTCCCGCCATGGCGAGCACGGTCACTATCACGGTTAATGGCAGCGACCACCAAAAGCGGCGGGCGAAATCCCGGAGTTCAGGATTTTCTTCTTCATCAAGCGCGGGCATGACCGGCTCTAATGTCATGCCACATTTAGGGCAGTTGCCGGGTCCGGGCTGGCGTATTTCCGGGTGCATCGGACAGGTAAACTCAGTGCCTGTTTGTACCGCAGACTCTGGAGTGGTGACGCGGGATTCGGCGCTCGAAACATTACCGCTGAAGCGTTCAGGATCAGCTCGAAACTTCTCCTGGCATTTCAGGCTACAGAATCGATACGTCTGTCCCTGATAAGACTCACCAAATTTACTTGATGAAGTGACTGCCATTCCGCACACCGGGTCACGAAGATCATCGTCATTGAGCGGAGCAGCATGGGCGTGACTGTGGTCGTGGTGGCTCGATATGGTAGGCATGGCTATTTCCCTTCTTCGTCCTTGTGGGTTGCTGCCCGATCGCCATGGCTATGTCCGCCATGCCCATGTCCAAAAAAATGCATCAATGGACAGATCAACAGAATCAGATAAGGCCAAAATGGATAAACGTGGCTGAAATGCTCCCGCAACACGTAGAAGGCACCAATCGCAATGAGCATGATTAGTACAACGCCTGTTTTTCGCCTCCAAAATGGTGCGGTGGTGTTTCCATCCGGATGTTGATGGTTATTCATGATCTAAACTCCACTGTGTAAGTGTTGCTGTGATCTCTGCGACAGAGCGTAGCCAACTCGTGCGTCGAAGCGGTGTTAGCAGCCAGATCCGGCTTACTTCAGGTCAAACGGACCAACCATCCCTGACTGATAATGCCCTGGCACGTTGCAGGCAAACTGAAGGCCTGTGCTGTTGTTGAAGGTCCAGATCAGCTCTTGGGTTGCGCCAGGCTCAATCAGGACGCTGTTCGGGTCGTTGTGTTGCATTCCGACCATCTTCATTCCACCCATGCTGTGGCTCATACCGCTCATCGTTTTCCCGGTACCGGTGGGGTTAAGCGTTCCGTTCTGGAACATGCTTGCCATTTCTTTTTGGTGTGCTGCATGAGCAGCGGCTTTGCCGATGTTGAACTCGTGCAGCAGCGAACCCTCATTGCGAAGGACAAATCGAATAGTTTCACCAGGCTTTACGTCGATGCTTTCAGGTTTGAAGAAAATATCGCCCATTTCGACCTCCACCGTACGGGTAACCTCAGAGGCGACTCCAGGCTGGCCGATGTCCTCTTTCCCATGCCCTGCGCTGGCCATAGCCGTAGCACCGAAGAGTAGAGTGGTTGCTGCGATGACAGGGGTAACGAGCTTAGCTTTCATAGTGACCTCGAGAGTAAGAGTGGGAACACTGGCTATGCTAAAGACGCGGAGCTGCCAGTTAACTGACCTGAACACTACATTTCTGTCAGTTTTCGAAATAAATACGGCGTCCAGATGACGCCGCATTCAACAAGACTTTTCAAAAAGCTCTTTTCAGCGAGTTGCTCACTGGTGGTTCTCTGAAAGCATCAATTTGTGCTCGCGCTGCATTTGACCCAAAACGTCATCAACGATTTTGTCGTGCTTTTCCATCCAGGCGAGGTGCTGCTGAGGTGACATTGAGGCGTCTGGATGATCTTTATGGAGTTGGTTCATGAGCTCTCCCAGCATCTTCATATGCTCGGTCATGTGGACATGACGCTGACCTTCAGGGGCTTTTTCAGCTTGTATCAGGACGGCTTCTGCCTTGTTGCTCAGACCTTCCATACGCTCTATCACCCGGTCTCCGCCACTTTCAGCCCATACAGAAGCTGAGACGAGTATTGAGCTCACAAAAAACAGCATTTTCAGGCGATTCATGGGGCAACTCCTTATGGAATTGTTTTCCGGCTCCCAAACGTTTCATGCTGAAGAGTCGGTTGAGCACCAGGAAGTACTCATGCTTGAACCCTAGACAGCGCTTGCTGACATCTACCTGAAGCCAATATTACTTTTCTGTCAGTTGCTGGTTGGCTGGCGTGTTTCGTTGCAGACTGCGCTTCATCATTATCCGAGAGCCACCCTCATGAGACTTCTGGTTGCTGAAGACGAACCCAAAATAGGTATCTATTTGGAGCAAGGACTCACGGAGGCGGGGTTCAATGTGGATCGCTTTACCAATGGCCAAGTGGCGCTTCAGCACGCTTTGAGCGAGGCCTATGACCTGCTGATTCTAGACGTCATGATGCCTGGGCTAGATGGCTGGGAAGTCCTTCAGAAGGTTCGTGCATCAGGAAAAGATGTTCCCGTGCTCTTCCTCACGGCGCGAGACCGCGTTGAAGATCGAGTGAAAGGACTTGAACTCGGGGCAGATGATTACCTGATCAAACCCTTCGCATTTTCTGAACTGTTGGCTCGCGTCAGAACGTTGTTGCGTCGGGGTAACGGCGCTCCCTCGCAAACCTATATGAAATTGGCTGATCTGGAGGTGGACCTGCTCAAGCGTCGGGCCATTCGTGGAGGTAAGCGCATAGACCTTACGGCCAAAGAGTTTGCATTGCTTGAGCTGTTGCTAAGACGTCGAGGGGAGGTGCTGCCAAAGTCACTTATCGCCTCCCAGGTTTGGGATATGAACTTTGACAGCGATACCAACGTTATTGAGGTTGCAGTGAGAAGGTTGAGGGCCAAGATAGATGACGATTTTGAGGTCAAGTTGATTCATACCTCAAGGGGAATGGGTTACATGCTCGACGCACCTGATTCGGAGTCAGAATGAACCGAATGTCCCTGACGACTCGCATGAGTCTGATGTTCATGCTCGCGGTAACGGCCGTGCTCACGGTCGCGGGACTCAGTTTCAATAACCTCAGCCGGCATCATTTCAAGATGCTGGATCAGCAGGCATTGAACGAAAAGCTCCACTCGACCCAGAGAATTTTGTCCGGGTTGAACAGCATCGATCAATTCAGCGAATTTAAGCCTGAGCTGGAAGCGCTGCTGGGTGCTCACCGTGATTTGACTGCCCTAATAATCGATGGTGACGGCAAGCTGCTGTTTGCTGATCCCGGTCCGGTAGATATTCCGAAGGAGTTCCGCACAACCATTAACAACAACGTCTGGGAGTGGCGGGAGCAAGAGCAGATGTTCCGTGGCGTGACAGCACAAGCCGTTGTGACGGGGCAAGACAAGCCGTTGACAGTCATTTTGATCTTTGACGTTACTCAGCATATGTCCTTTTTCGAGACGCTTGAACGCTGGTTTTGGATAGGGTTGGTGATCAGCGCATTGGTCAGTGCTGCACTCGGCTGGATGGTAGCAAGCAGTGGCATGCGGCCTATTCGCCAGGTCACGCGGGTCGCTGCCTCAATGTCAGCAAAATCACTCAAAGAGCGCATCCCCTTAGCACCCGTTCCCAAAGAACTTCAGCAAATGGTGCTGTCGTTTAACGCAATGTTGTCCAGGCTCGACGATGCATTTGTCCGGTTATCGAACTTTTCCGCAGACATTGCCCACGAACTACGGACCCCCGTGAGCAACTTGATGACCCACACTGAAGTGGTGCTTTCTAGAAAAAGGAACATCGAGGACTACGAAGACAATCTCTACTCAAATCTTGATGATTTGAAGCGTATGGGGCGAATGATCGATGACATGCTTTTTCTGGCGAAGTCTGACAATGGTCTGATCACGCACGAGAACAAACCGATAGACCTGGTGGAAGTCGTAGAGAAATTGCTCGAATACTACCGCCTGTTGGCTGATGAGCGAGGCATTGAGCTCACAGTTTCAGGAAGGGGCAGTGTTCGAGGCGATGTCCTTATGCTCCACAGAGCCATTTCTAATCTGCTCTCAAATGCGCTGCGCTACACCTATGAAGGGAAGTCCATCAGTGTCGATATTCGGCAGAAGGAGATGTCGGTATTGGTCGTTGTGGAGAACCATGGAGAGCCCATTGCTCCCGAACACCTTGAAAAGCTGTTCGATCGCTTTTACCGCGTGGACCCAGCTCGGCGAGAAGGCAGTCCAAGCAACGCGGGGCTAGGTCTGTCGATTACCCGATCAATAATTGAAGCGCATGATGGCAAGATATGGTGTACGTCCTTTGATGGAAAAACGGCCTTTCATCTAGAGTTTCCTTGTGTTGACTTGAAGGTCAGCTGATCAACGGCGCATTTGTGATCAACGGCGATCTCTCAGCCTGCGCCCCGCGTTCCACTTTCGTTATTTTTGAATGAGTGAAAACCCTAGTATCCCGGGCACGCGGTCTCGTCTTTAAGTCTCGCTACGCCCGCCAATTCGAGGCCAAACACCGCGTCAAGCTGACTGAAATGTAATCGAACAGTTTGCGTTCGTGTGGCATCGTGTTCTTGCACTGTGACG
>Ga0208635_100421_pt1 | contig 10364 bp, 7 predicted proteins | sample LakWasMe93_HOW11_2_FD_183915 | JGI IMG/M metagenome (GOLD analysis project Ga0208635, IMG submission 183915) | Freshwater sediment methanotrophic microbial communities from Lake Washington under simulated oxygen tension - Sediment Metagenome... | ecosystem: Environmental > Aquatic > Freshwater >...
TTCCCTTCTTGGGAACAAAAACAACTTCCCGGCGCTGGCGATTGAAACGTACTGGAGGTTGATTGCTGACTTGGCGAATGGCAAAGAAAAACACGCAAAGGTAAAGAGTGGCAAGCGCACCCACAAAGCCCCAAACCGCAATGCTTGTAAAGAAATCCAGCCAACTACTCCAGAACGGCTCTATATCTCTTCTTATCCAAGATCCAAGCCCCGTTGTAAAAAAAAGAAAATCAACAGGAACATCACCGCCCCGATTCCAGCTCGGGCCATAAACTCAAAGCTTCCTCGAGAAATGGCAAAGTCTAAAAAAACTTCATTGGCGTAGCGGTGCAGCTGGCGCGCACTGAAAGGCGGCAGACCTGTAGGCACTGGCCTAGGTGATAAGTAGACAATCTCTGTGCCGGATTCACTTTTAAAGTCTCCGGCATGAGGTAGTCGGTCGTATTTATGCTTCAAGGACGTGGCTCATCGTTTCCATTCAGTTATTTATCGATTCTTCTGTCTTGTTTGCGTTTAGATTTGCCTTGAAGTAGGTCATGAAATCTTGTCCCTGAGCAAAAGCCTTCTCGATCTTGGCGCTTTGCTCCTTCAAAGCTAGGCTTGGCTTCGCCCACTGCTCAGGCGGAAGAGATTTCGACCACTCAGAAATGGATTCAGGTAGAGATTTCATGCTGAAAAGATGATCCCATTCCGCCACCCAGTACGGAAAGCGCCACCAGGTGATCAGGTGTGTCAGGTACCACCAGCCAACGCCTAATGCTGAGCGCTCGTTGTGCTGGTATTCCTCGTGCATGTCTTGTCGTTCTTTATCGAAGGTGTGACGGCCTTCGTAGGGTGCTTTGCCAGGGCAGAACTCTGGACCTTTTTCCATGTAAACGCGTATGGCTTCCCATTTGCCTAGTCCATGAATAGGAGTCATGACCTCCTGTGTAAGAAAGTGCACCGTATCGGCCTTGGGATTATCTATGGCCATGCCAAAGGTGTAGCTACTGATTACGCCTACTCCTGTAAATCCGGTGCTGACTGAGATCCACGCAACCGTGTCTTCCCAAGGCTGGATCACTGGTTCGTCGGAACCATCCGGGAAGTAACAGACCTCTCGGCGCTGACGGTTAAATCGGATAGGTCGGGTACGGGCTTTGCTTCTGGTGGTGCTGATAATCGCGTACAGGCCGATCAGCGCTGCTCCTCCTCCACACCAGAGCGCTAGTGATAGTCCAAACTCAAAAAAATCGCTGAAGTAAAACCAAAAGCTTCTACCGAATGGATTTATGAATGCTGCGAAGCCCATCAAGGTTGGGAGAACAAACAGACAAACGAGAACTACGACTGTAGGAAGCGAAACAGCTAAACGTGCTTGGAAAGATTTGCTGAGGTTGCTGCTGCCCAAGTCCAGGTAGGTGTCGTTGACTTCAACGAAGCTTCCGCCGAGATCCATTGGGATTTGCCCGGTAGGAACTGGCAACGGAGAGAAAAATAGTGCTTCACCTGTGGCAAAACGACGAGTTTCACCCGCCATGGGACGGTGGTTTTTGAGGTCAAGTTCGACTTGCTGTTCTGGTTTGGATAGCATGCAATTCAACCGAAAAAGTGTAGGCGAGTTAGGCAACTACAGGGAGTCGCTAGTTACTAGCAACCAAGGGGCATCCGTAGTACGTGTCCTTAATACAGATACCGATTGAAGCAGCTTGCCATTCTGCGCGTTTAGGGTCGTGGTTTCGAATCGTTTCTCTTGGAAAGCTTTATCACCGGCTACGGGGTGGTAGCGTAGAACCACGGCCAGGCCATGCTGGGCGTTAGCTTCGTGTTGGAATATTTCCAAGCCAAGCTTGAGAGGCTCGCCCGGGGCGCCTAGCAAATTGAGTTGATACAATAGTGGTTCACTCCACGCTTCCCAGTCGTTGCGCTGATGGTTAGTTAGCCAGTAAGCACTGAGGCAGAAACTGACATCCTCCAGATCGTTGGCTGTCATCCCTGGCACGCTCAAGACGGCCATGGGTTTGCTGTTTATTTGCTGTAGGGCTATCTGAGGAGCAGCAGTAATATTTGCTAACATCAAACGCTCCTCGGCAAGACTTCGGTTCATGCTCTGTTTGCCCCAAGGACCTTTAAGCAGCCACTTATCCAGTTCGGTTTTGTTGTTGCGGTTGTAAAGCCACTCACCACCCAATTGGAGTCCTGTCAGGACTAGGCCAATCAGGTTGGCCCTTGCGGCGACGCTGAGCAACTTACCACCAGCCGTAACCCACGCAAGAGCGCGCGCCTGACTTACATTTGTCATTGCTTCAACCGTGTATTGAACTGTTCGTGCGGTCGCCCAGCCATTGACAACTAGTTGGCCGGAGTCCCCAGCCAGCGTCATGCTAGCCCCAGCTAGCTTGGCGCCATCTCCCGACCGTAAAGCTTCGGTCCACCTCGCGGCAGACCCTTTTTCTCCGTACAAACCCGTACCTGCGGCAATAGCGCCAAAAAGGTATGAGAACGGCCCCAATACTCCTGTAATTTTGCCTAATTTGGCGGCTAATCCAATTTTAGCTGCGGCACTCGCATAGTTTTCAATTGCGACAGAAAGGCCGGTAATGGCAATTCCTTGGGCTGCGGCAATAGTCCCACCAATCATTGAAAAGAGAGCATTTGCTACTGACAACTTATCGGAGAAGTCCGCTTCTTTTTTTCTAGAGAATTCACTATAAACAGTCGCAAAGCTGATGATTTGTAGAACCGCAGCCGCTGAAGAAAACAAATCCCCTCCAGCTGATGCGAAAACAGCCTTGCTTATTCCTTTGGAAGGTCGCTTGAGCCGATAGTCATCGGCCATCCGCTCAAACTCAAGCACCTGAGCATTGTTAAGCCCTTTGATCTTGAAGGCAGCTTTACCCGGCCCGTCACCAATAGGGCTCATGGCCTGAGCTACCCGCCCTTCAAGTGGAGCGACTGTCTGTTGAATGGCTTTGCGGCGAGATACCAAGGTCTTGTAGCCGCCTTTTGGTGCCCGGCCTTTGCGTTCGTTGGCCAGGGTTTGCCGAATCTGATTTTTCAACGAGGTCATTTGCTGGCGCAGATCTATCAGTTTGGCCATATCAGCTTTGAAGGCGTTTATTTGACCGACAGAGGCAAATTCCAACGTAATCCCCCCCTTACCAAAGGCACGTAGAACATCTATCCAGGCCGATCCAGGAATTCGGCGCAATACTTTTGCCGGATCTAGAGGCTGACCACTGCGTAATGCTTGCATGGCCTCATCCAGCGCTCCTGCCAGTCGCAATTGCTTTGCCGGTTCATACGCAGTGTTGCGCAACTGACCGAGAATAATGCCGTTTTCACTCAACTGCATCGCGGAGGCGAGGTTTTGAGTAAGCAGATTGCCAAATTTTCCGCTGAGTGCCTGTGCACCTTGATAGTCGTCTTTGACCATATAGGTATCGCGCAGGGACTTGATGAAGGATGTGACCTTGGCGTGCATGTCCTTTTGATCAGTCAAGCTCAAGGTAAAGAAAGTTGGTACGGTAAAACCTGGTTGTTTCTCGATCAGATCGGCAAGCTTTTCAGTTGCTTTATCTGTTCGGCAAATGTCTCTCATACAGGCATATTCAGTCGCGAGAGTCGTTTCGAGTTGATCGCCAAATTTGGGGTCGAAATACCAGGCTGAACGCTGGAAACGTTCCTCACTGATAAGATTCGCACGATCATCGCTGATCAGGTCTAGTCGTTTGTTCCAACGACTGAGTTGGGTGCGTTGCTGTTTCAGGAAGGCTTCCATGGCGGGCCGATCGATCAAATCGTTTATGCCCTGTTGTCCCATTTTAGCGCCGTCGAGTGCGTCATCTGCGTTGTCTTCGATGGTCTCGATCAGATCTTCGTATTTGGAATACAGCGATCGAAGACTCGAACGCATCCGTGACTTCGAAGCCTCAATTGCCCCACGATGTGTACCTACCCCCGAATACTGCGTTTGATTTTTAACGTTGACGTAGTCAACGATCGATTGCCGCTGGTCTTCGCTTGTTTCGTCCTTGAGTTTGGCAAAACGCGGGTCGCCTTGGGCGGCATTCAGAATGGTTTCGCCAGTTACGGTGTACAACGATTCGATGTAGCAACCAAACACATACTTCTTTTGATTGGCCTCAGCGTCACTCCAGTCACTGATCCAGCCAGTTACCAAATCCTGATGCTCGGCAAGGTCGCGCAGAACACCTAAATCGTCTTGCACAACCAGGTACAGGTGATCACGCTCGTTTTCCGCTTTCACTTGTTTTTTCAGCGCACCCAGCTGAGTTTTCTTGAAGTGCGACGCTTGTTCCCAGAGATAGTCTTTGCTTTCCTCTGGTTTAGCCCCTGCAGCTGCCGGTGATTTACTCGGCTGCTCCGCCACTTCCGCAATCCACTTCTCCGCCTGACTCGGCGTCAGCAGATTAGCCGCGCCTTTCTCCGGATCAGCCTTGGTCAGGTCCACTGCCTGCATGAAGTATTCACGCTCGGACTTGTGCTTGATGACCTGCGCGCATTTGGCGGCGGTCCATTGCACTTCGGAGTAGTTGACGTAGAGCTTGCTCGAACGCGGGAAGACCAACACGGCTTCGCCTACGTTGCTTTCGCGTTTGTTGGCGGTGATCTCGCCTTTTTCCCACAGCAGTTGGGTCACGATGCCGTTCTGGATGCGGTATTCGTGCATGACGGCTTGAGGTTTTTTGTCGACGATGACGTAGAGCCAGCCGTCGCGGATCAAGCGAATGCCCAGTGGACGGGAAGTGGTTTTGTATGGCATCGCCAATGCACTGGATGGGTCGAGCCGTTCGACGAGGCCATAACGCAGCGGGATGAGCTGGATCTTGGCCTTCATCAGGGGGCAGCCACCCAGGGAGCACTTGCCGTCGTCCTGGCTTTTTGCAACGTTATTCGGGCTTTTGCCGGCCGATGTTGGCGTGGTCATCCTTGATTCCTGTGCAGGGTTTCGGCCCGTTCCTGGGCAATATCAGCGACCCGTTCGAGTCTCTGAGCGGGCGTTTGTTCCGACGGGGTCTTGAGTATCGCATCCAGGTCCGGATGCTCCTCCAGCGCTCGCTCGCCGAGGAACCCGTGAATGTTGGCGTAGAGGGTGATGTCGAGTTCGGTGTTGAAGCCGCGATCGTAGGAGGTCGAGGCCAGTGCGTGCAGGTGTTCCCAGCGGTGCAGCGGCATCGATTGTGCCTGATAGGACGGGAAGTATTCGTGCATGTGCTGGTCGAGACGCAGGACGATGCTGCGGAAATTTACTTCATCCAGTTGGCTGAGTTGCTCGTCGCTCAAGCGATAGCGTTTGCTGTGGTTCGGCTCGGGGGCCTTGCCCGGTCGCTGGTTGATGTGCCAGCAACCCAATGCCGCATCGGCGGTGACGATCTGCGAGCAGGGGCCGAACAGGGTAGGGTCCTTGATGCTCTCGGCGTGATCGAGCAATGCGTGGGCCACGGCCGGGTCGGCGATGCGCAGCAGGACTTCTTCACCCTGTGGGTGCATGACGCTGGTCAGCCAGCGGAAGTGCTCGACCATTTGTGTCCAGGGTTGATCGCTGAACACCAGATAGCCCCACTCCTGGCGGGGCTCGGCGAGAAACTTCGCGAGGATGGGATTGCTCTGTGCGTTGATCTGAACCAGGCACGGCGAAACGTCGCCCAATTCCGCCCACTGGGTGCCGAGGTAGAGAGGCTCGAACACCGGGTCATCCGACCATTGATAAAGGTGCTGGGGCAGTTTCTCGACGCTGACGCCATCCAGCAACAATCCGACGGTGCCATTCCACGGCAGGCCTTGGGGCAACCCGTTTTCCAGCGTCCAGTCGGACTTAAGCATTTTGCGCCTCCAGTTTGGCCTTCTTGCAAATCGCGCAGATCGGCTTCTTCTGCATCAACGCTTGTCGCTGCGCGGGCACCAGCAATTGCCCGGCCTTATCCGCATCCGCCTGCTTCAACGGCCCCGGCAATATCGGCGCCGCCCCCGTCCCGCTGCCCGGTCCGCCACCGGAGTTCATGTTGATCGCCGGCCCGCTCATGGTGACGCCGCCGGCATCGATCTTGATGAAGCTGCCGCCGCCGATAAGGGTCAGTTCGCTGCCGGCTTCGAGTACGACTTTCATGCCGCTGCTCAGGTGGATTTCCTGGCCCGCGTCGATGAATTGCCCGGTGCCGATCTTGATGTGCTGGTTCACGCCCACGGTCAGGTGGTCGTTGGCACGGGCTTCGACTTTGCGGTCTTCATAAACGGTGTGGTGTTCTTCGGCCTTGAATTCGCTGTAGCTGTTCTTCTCCACGGTGTCGTGGCGTTCGTTGCCGACGCGGATCTTCTGGTCGTGTTCGACGTTTTCGTCCCAGTCGCGCTGGGCGTGGAGGAAGATCTGTTCCTGGCCTTTCTTGTCTTCGATGCGCAGTTCGTTGAAGCCTGCGCCACCCGGTGAACTCAGGGTTTTGAAGGTGGTGCGGGTCTTGTTCGCCGGCAGGGCGTACGGGACGACGTTTTCCTTGTGGTACAGGCAGCCGCTGATCAGCGGTTGGTCGGGGTCGCCTTCGAGGAACGTGACGAGCACTTCCATGCCGATTCGCGGGATGGCGATGCCGCCGTAGTGAGCGCCGGCCCAGGCGGAGGAGACACGCAGCCAGCAGCTGGTCTTGTCGTCGGCCTGACCTTCGCGGTCCCAGTGGAATTGCACTTTGACGCGGCCGTACTGATCGCAGTGGATTTCTTCACCTTTGGGTCCGGTGACCACGGCGCTCTGGCTGCCGAGAATGCGCGGTTTCTTCTGCGTCAGCGGCGGGCGGTTCGGCACGTCCCACGGGGTGGCCTGGAAGCGGTTGCGATAACCCTGATGGAAGTCGTCTTTCAGGTTGGTCGTGCTGCTGGTGACCGACTCTTCCAGCACTTGCGGCTGTTTGCCTTCGTGCAGGACTTCGGTCAGCAGCCACAGGTCGTTCCATTTAGCTTTCGGGTGTTGGGTCAGGGCCAGGAAATGGCCACTGACCAGCAACGGCTGATCGCTTTTGCCTTCGGCCAATTGAAAATCGCTGCGGTGACGTTCGAAGGCACGTTTGGCCAGGTGCTTGCCGCGTTCGCGGTCGATGAAGCGACCAGGGTAGTCGTAGTCTTCGAGGTCGGGCAGGGCGTCGCCACGGTGTTCGCTTTCGAGGTTGATGCGCGGTTTTTCGAAGTCGTAGTCGCGGCGGGTGATGCGGCTGGTGCGGGTTTCCAGGCGCAGGTCGAAGCGTTTGATCACCGGGTCGCTGGCGACCATGCCGGAGTCTTGCTGATAGGCCACGGGCGCGAGTTTCGGGAACACCGTCTGGTCGTCGCCGAACACCAGTTTGTGGGCCGTGGCGCTGTGCTCGAAGTGGTAGTGGATACCTTCTTCCTCGCACAGGCGCTGGACGAATTGCAGGTCCGATTCATCGTACTGAACGCAGTAGATGCGCTCGGGATAAATCGCCCCGACTTTGAATTGGTAGGCATTGCTCTGGATGCCGTGCTCTTCGAGGACCAGGCCGATGATTTTCGGTACCGTGAGGTTCTGGAAGATGCGCTGGTTGATGCGGTGCGCGAGGTAGGACAGTTGCGGGCGCAGGGTCACCGCGTAGCGGGTCAGGCGTTTGCCGGAATCACCCTGGGCGGCGCGATAGATCTGGCCATGGATGCCGCTGCCGTCGGGCGAGAGCTGCAAAAAGGCCGGTTTGTGCAGCAGGCTTTCGAGGTCCAGGGACGGCTTTTCACTGACCAGTTCCACCTCAAACACAAACGGCTGGCTGATGGCTTCCCGACCTTGCAGGGATAAAACCTGGAAGTCGTTGGGAAGACCTTCGATGGTCAGGGCAAAGTGAGTCTGATTGGCCGGCGCGAACATCCCTTGTTCCTCGTGCTGTGGAGCGGCGTTCGTCGACAACCGCAAGGCGGATCAACGCACGCGAAATTCTGGAGGGGCGTAAACAACATCGACCAGCAAAGCTGGCCGATGCTTGTAACGATCAGCCGTAATTAAACGACTGGAGCACGCCAGTCATCGGAACCCGAAGTACCGGATACTTCGTGGGTCCAGGTGATTTTGCGGTAGGTGAACTGCACTTCTTCCAGGTGGGTGAAGTGCGAGTTGCCTGGATCCTGGCAGTTGTGCATTTTGTTGTTGATGGCGACGATGATCGCGTCTTCCAGTTTGGTGGTGTAGTAGTGCTCTTGAGTACCTTGAGCCGAAGTACGGAACCACTGGATAACGATTTCGCTCATGCGCTCGCCGGAGGTCAGAGCAGCTTGCAGCAGAGGCGAAGCCTTGTCGTAGACCTTGGTGATCACGACTGGCTTGTGTACGCGCTGACCGGTCGGTTGGCCGGATTGCGGGTCACGCGGGATGATCACGTCGTGGCTGAAAGCCTGAACCATGACCTGGTCTTCGTGACCTTCCTGGTAGGTGTTGCCAACGGAGTCGGCAGTGAAGGCGCCGGCAGTGATCAGGCCTTGTTTTTCGCCAGTGACGGACATGTACGCTGGTGTTGCCATGGATGCTCTCCTTGCTGAATAAATTAAGGTGCCCGGGAGGCGGTATCGCCCGGTGGGTGCATGACTGTTATCAAGGTCCGTGCCATAAACGATAAAATTCATATAAAACAAAGCTTTGAGATTGTTTTGCGACTGTTTTTGAAACGCCGCGCAAGGATCTACGCGTAATGTGCGCAAGAAGTTGCGCAGCACTGCGCAACTTCTTGCGCACTCGTCTGGAGGCCCTGATTAGCCGGATGTTGTGCAGTGAAACCGGACGAATTGCTCGGTTGATTGCGCAACTTCTTGCGCATCAAGGCGGTTGGCCATCACTGAGAGAACCCCGTGTAACAAGTGCAACGAACTGCGCAGCCGGGTGGTCAAAACTGCGCTGAGAAAACCGTACATTTCCCACATTCAAGGAGCGCGACATGAAAATCCTGATGGTTTTGACGTCCCACGATCAATTGGGCAATACCGGTAAGAAAACCGGCTTCTGGCTGGAGGAATTCGCGGCACCGTATTTCGCTTTCAAAGACGCCGGCGCTCAGCTGACGCTGGCGTCGCCCAAGGGAGGCCAGCCGCCACTGGACCCCAAAAGCGATGAGCCCGATGCGCAGACCGCTGCGACGGAGCGTTTTCGCAAGGATTCTGCAGCCCAGTCCGCATTGGCGTCCACCGCGTTGCTCGGCAGCGTGCGAGCCGAAGATTACGATGCGGTTTTCTATCCGGGCGGGCATGGCCCGTTGTGGGATCTGACTGAAGACAAGGTTTCGATCGCATTGATCGAGGCGTTTTACAAGGCGGGCAAACCGGTCGCTTTGGTCTGCCATGCGCCGGGCGTGTTGCGTCACGTCAAGGGCGCGGATGGCCAACCATTGGTCAAAGGCAAGCGTGTGACCGGTTTCACCAACTCCGAGGAGGAGGCGGTGCAACTGACCAATGTGGTGCCGTTTCTGGTGGAGGACATGCTCCAGGAGAAGGGCGGGATTTATTCCAAGGGGGATGACTGGGCGAGTTATGTGGTGACCGATGGTCTGCTGCTGACCGGGCAGAATCCGGCGTCGTCCGAGGCGGCGGCTGAAGCGCTGCTAACGAAGCTGAAATAACCACTGAAGATCGCCATAAAACCTGTAGGAGCCAGCTTGCTGGCGATGGGGCCCTTGGATTTGTATTGCTCTTAAGGGCTCCATCGCCGGCAAGCCGGCTCCTACAAAGGTTGATTAACGGAGTGTTGCGAAGCATTCCTCGATCGAACGCCGTTGCGTCTCGGCATACAACCCCAATTCATCGATGGTCGATCGTCCCAGGGCTTGCTCGAAGGCTTGCCGGTTCGAATGCTCTCCGTAGTGAGTTTGCGCAGCATCCCCCAGGTTCGACTGAAAAATCCCCGCCGCGCTGACCGGCAGGAAATCTTCGTAAACCAGCGGTTCAACCCGCAAATAGCCGCTGCTGAGCAGATCTTCCAGCGACGAGGATTTAAGCGCCTGCGCTCCCACGCCTTTCTCCGTGACGAAATAGCGAAAGTACGCCAGTTCCTGTAGTCGCATGCCCTCGACGGTGTCAGGGAATTCGCTGAAATGCTGCGTCATCAGCGCGTTATAGCGTGCGGCGTTGCCTTCGTTGGGGAAGTCCCCGAGTTCGTCGCGAGCAGCATTGAGCAAACGGTCATACAGCGCTCGCCCTTTAGGTGTGAGCGCCGCGCCGCGCTGCTCGATTTCACCGAAACGGGCGCTGTGGCTGCCGCGAGTTTCGGCCTGATCGGTGAAGGCGACAGGCTCGTCCAGCGCCTTGAAACTGGTCTGACGCAACAGGATCGGGCACTGCCGACGGGGCGGGCCTTCGATCACTGCTTTAGGGGTAATGCCGTGGGCCGG
>Ga0208635_100436_pt1 | contig 10046 bp, 10 predicted proteins | sample LakWasMe93_HOW11_2_FD_183915 | JGI IMG/M metagenome (GOLD analysis project Ga0208635, IMG submission 183915) | Freshwater sediment methanotrophic microbial communities from Lake Washington under simulated oxygen tension - Sediment Metagenome... | ecosystem: Environmental > Aquatic > Freshwater >...
CAATTGAGCGGTGTCCACGCGAACAAAAGTGGAGTCGCCCACCGCCGTGAGCACGTCCCCGGCGTAGATCTCGCAGATGACCCGTGTCTTGCGCCCGACATCACCTTCGACTTTCGCCCGCAGGGTCAGCGGGACACCCATCGGCGTCGGCTTGATGAACTTGATGCCGAGGTTGCCCGTGACGCAATTGATGCGCGGAAGGCTGGCGGGGTCGCGGTTTTCCGCCCGGTAGTGATAGGCCATCGCGGTCCAGTTGGAATGGCAATCCACCAGCATCGCGATCAAACCGCCGTAGACCAGATCCGGCCAGCCGCAATACCTGGCGTCGGGCACGTGCTCGGCGATGACATGCACGCCGTCTTCATGCCAGTAGCTCTTGACGTGCAGCCCATGTGGGTTGCGGCTGCCACAGCCATAACAAACGCCTTCCGGCGCCGCGGTGTCTTGCAGGGAAATGTCGGGTGTGGACATGCCTGGGTCATCCTCAAAAGTGTGGGCTGAACATTTTCCGATTCTAACGCCGAACGGATAGCCGCGTTCATTCCCTGTGCAGGCGTCAGTTCATTCCTCGGCGGTGTCTGGAAGCCTGGCAATCACCTTGATCTCGAATTGAAAGCCATACAGCCACGTTACGCCGACTCCGGTCAACGTCGGGTGCGGTGCGTTACCCCAGAACTCCGGCACGATCTTCCAGATGGTTTCGAAGGTCGATTCGGGGTCGACGATGAATACGGTGACATCAATCACATCGTCGAAGGTGCAACCGGCCGCCACGAGGATCGCGTTCAAATTGGTGAAGGCGAGCCGCACCTGTTTCTCCAGATCCGGTTCGGGCGATCCATCCTCAGCGCTGCCGACTTGCCCCGAGACGAACAAAAAGCCGTTGGAGCGAATAGCCGGCGAGTAGCGATTGCGCTCATATAGCGCCTGGCGTTTGGCTGGGAAAACAACATCGCGCTGCGTCATGAAAGGCCTCCATCAAGGGCTCTGTGTGAACGATGAAGGGACTGTAAGGACTTGCATCGGGGCGATAAACGGGCAACCTTGGCCAGCACTGTTTGTGATATCCAAACAATCCTATCGATACCTGGGGCTGCAATGGACCGTTTTGATGCAATGCAGGCATTCGCGCGCGTGGTGGAGGCGGGCAGTTTCACCAAGGCGGCCGAAACCCTGCACATGAGCAAGACCACCGTGACCCAACTGGTGCAGCAACTGGAGGCCCGGTTGCGCGTCAAGTTGCTCAACCGCACCACGCGCAAGGTCAACGTCACGGCTGATGGCGCCGTCTATTACGAGCGGGTGTTGCGGCTGCTGGCCGACATGGACGATGCCGAAACCAGCCTGTCCGGTGCGTCGACGTTGCCCAGAGGCCGGCTGCGCGTGGATGTGCCGAGCCCGCTGGCGAGGATGATTCTGGTGCCGGCATTGCCTGCGTTTTATGCGCGATACCCGGACATCCAGATCGACATGGGCGTCAGCGATCGCATCGTCGACATCATCGATGAAAACGTCGATTGCGTGGTGCGCGGCGGCGAGCTGATGGACCAGTCGCTGATGGCCCGGCGTGTCGCTGACCTGCCGCTTGGGGTGTTTGCAGCACCGAGCTATCTGGCTCGCGTCGGCGTGCCTTTGCATCCGCAAGAGCTGGAGGATTCGGATCATCGAGTCGTCGGCTTTTTGTGGGCGCGCACCGGCAAACCGGTGCCCTACGCGATGTACAACGAACGTGAGCGTGTGCAGGTCAAAGGACGTTATGTGCTGGCCGTCGATGATGGCAACGCATTTCTTGCAGCGGGCCTCGCCGGGCTCGGTGTGCTTTGGCTGCCCAAATACATGTCCCGGGACTACGAGGCTCGCGGTGAATTGGTACCGCTGTTCGAGGACTGGAGTCTCGAGACGATGCCCTTGTATGTGGCCTTCCCGCCGAACCGGCACATCAGCCTGAAGCTGCGCGTGTTTATTGATTGGGTGGTCGAGTTGATGGCGCAGCATGCGCCGGTTGCTGATCGGCCGGGGGCATGAGGCTAGGGGGTAACGATGCCTTTTGCCGCAACCATTCGTTTGATCAATAACCATCATCAAGAATCGCAAGTTCTGTTTTTTCGCCAAGGGAGGAGGATAGCCACATACCGAATTCGCCACCGAAGGAACCTGCGCGATGAGAATCTCTACCCTGCTGGCCCTTGTCGCTGTCCTGACCGGCAGCGTTGCCGCCACCGTGCCGGCATACGCCGCCGAACAGTCCTGCCACTTCCTGCCGGTCGCCGACAGCGCCGCGACTTTGCAACACGCGCAATCGGTGGGTGTGCTCTACAGCGAAAACACCGTCAGCACCCTCGAATACCTTGAGCAATACCACTCGGTTGCACTGAACGGTGCAAAGAACCCTGAACTGGATTCACGCATCAGCAGCGCCTTCGTCAACAGCTCCGATCCGAAACGGGCGATCAACTGGCTGATGGGGTCGTTGCAGAAAGAGTTTGCCTCGGTGACGGTCTACGACAACCTCGATGCGCTGGTGCAGGCGCACCCGGATGTGGTGGTGATGCTCGACACTTACAGCCGCCTGGTGTCCAAGCGCAACAACCAGGTTGAAGCGCGGTTCATGGCCAAATTCTACGACTCGAACCTGCAATACATCGGCAAGGCCGAGGGCTCGCGCGCACAACAAATGCCTTCGGTCTGGGTGCATGGCAAAGCCGCACCGGAGATCGCCGCGCAGATCGACCAGCAAACCGCATTGCAAGTGAATGCACTGAAACAGTTCGACACCTCGCTGAAGGCGCTGGTGACCTCGGGCCATGTGGCTCAGGTCGCGATCAACTGACGCTTCACCGCAATCCTGTAGGAGCCGGCTTGCCGGCGATGGGGCCCTCTGAACCCTGCATCGATTGTGTTTGCACAAAGGTTTGGCTAATCTCGCACAAACCCGCAAATTCAGGCATAAACATGCATGACCATCACTCGGCCGCCGAACTCCCTCATCTGCGCCGGCAGAAAATCCTGCTGATCCTCGAACGTGACGGCAAGGTCATGGCCTCCGAGTTGAGTCAGCATTTCGCCGTCTCGGAAGACACCATCCGCCGGGACCTGTCGGAGTTGGCCACGGCCGGTCTGGTGCAACGTGTGCACGGCGGCGCGCTGCCTCGGCCCAAGGACACGGGCAAGGATTACTTCACGCGGGTCAGCGAAACCGATGAGGTGAAAACCCACCTCGCGCAGCTCGCCGCCAGTCGCGTGGAGAATGGCCAGATCGTGATGTTCGATTCCGGCACCACCACGCTGCAAATCGCACGTTCGTTGCCTTCGGACATTTCCATCATCGCCATCACGACCTCGCCAATGACCGCCATCACCCTGGCCGAATACAAAGGCATCAAGGTGATTCTGGCAGGCGGGCAACTCAACCTCGCGACGATGTCGGTCAGCGGACACGAGACCCTGCGCTTGTTGCAGGGCATCAAGGCGGATGTGCTGTTCACCGGGGTTTGCGCGATTCATCCGCAAGTCGGCATCAGCTCGTTGCACTTCGATGAGGTGCCGGTGAAACAGGCGCTGCTCGACAGTGCTTCGCAGGTGATCGCCGTCACCACGGCGGACAAACTGGGCGCGGTCGAGCCGTTTGTGGTCGCGCCGTGCAACCGTATCCATACGCTGATCACCGAGCGCCATGTGGCGTCAGGCGATGTCGGGGATTATCGGAAACTGGGGATCGAGGTGGTTCAGGCGCTGGCCTGAACCTGTCCCGCTGGCGTTTCAGCTCAACACGAAATCGACGGGTTCAAGGGCCGGGGGAAGTTGTGTTTCACCCAGTGCCGCGAGGATTTCGCGCTCGATGTTGCGCACCATCGCATGGGTCGGCAGATCGTTTTCGTCACGCCCGAACGGGTCCTCCAATTCATCGCCAATCGCATCCAGGCCGAAGAACGTGTAGCTGACGATGGCGGTGAAAACCGGTGTCAGCCAGCCCAGCGACTCTGCCATGGCGAAGGGCAGCAGGAGGCAGAAAAGGTAGGTCGTGCGGTGCAGCAGCAGGGTGTAGGCGAAGGGCAGTGGCGTGTGCTTGATCCGTTCGCAGGCCGCTTGCGAACGGCTCAGGCTCGTCAGGTGGTTGGCCATGATCGTGTAGCGAAACTCACTGATGGCTTCGGACTCGCCGAGTGCTGAACATTGCTCACCGACATGGTTGAGAATGCGCCCGCTGATGTCCGGCGCATTGTCGTCCGGCCTCGGCTCAAGCCACTCACCAGCCGCGTCCAGTTCGCGCTTGCCGTGCAATTTTGCGTTCAACGCGTGGGCGAACCCGCAAAGGTTGCGCAGGATGTTCTGCCGCACGTGCGCGTCCTTGATCACTTGGGTTTCGCGGATCATCGAACGGATCGCGACGATCATTTCGCCCCAGGCTTTGCGGGCTTCGTACCAGCGGTCATAACAGGCGTTGTTGCGAAAGCTCATGAAAATCGAGAGCGACAGGCCGAGCAAGGTGAACGGCGTCGCGTTCACTTTGGCGAAGTAGTTGGGGTGCAGGCTTTCCACGAGCACGATGATGGAAGCCAGCAGCGTCACCATCAGGCAACGCAGCGCAATTTTTCTGGCGATCGAGCCCTTGAGCGAAGTGAGGATGTTGATCAGATTGGGTTTGGGGCGGACGATCATGGTGCTTTGCCTGTGTCGGAGGGCGCTGTTCACGAAATGAGTGCGCGCAGGCTAGAAGCAACGGGCCGGGGCGTCCAATCACTTTAGATGACCAGTTGATTGACAGAGTCTATGACAACGCCAAACGCGGATCTGTATCTGTAGGAGCGAGCCTGCTCGCGATGGACGTTAACGATAACGCGTTGTCCTGAATGAACGCGGCGCCCTGAAGTCCATCGCGAGCAGGCTCGCTCCTACAGGAGATGCGGTTTACGGCGTACCAAACATCACTGTCCAGTAAATCCCCGAATCGCTCTTCGGGTCCACCGCATACGCTGCGCCCAGCTCGTGATACTGCGGGTTCATCAGGTTCGCGCAGTGACCGGGGCTGGCGACCCAGCCATCGACGACCTTGCGCACGCTGTCTTGCCCGGCGGCGATGTTCTCGCCGATCTGCTGGCCGCTGTAACCCGCCAGTTCTGCCCGGTCACCCGGCGTGCGACCGTCGCGGTCCTTGTGATCGAAGTAATTGTTGTTGGCCATGGACCGTGCATGCGTCTCGGCGGCTGTCGCCAGTGTGGCGTTCCAGGTCAACGGCGTGGCAGCGGCAAAGGATTGCGTGCCGCACTGACGTGCACGGCTGCGGGCGACGTTGAGTTCGGCCAGCAGCTTCTGGCCTTCCGCCTGCCAGTCGCCCAGGCGCGCGCTCAACAATGGACGGGCCACCACGATGCGCCATTCACGGTCCTGGCGGCTTACGCCGATGTCGACGAATTGCGGATCGAGCACGATCTGGCAAAAGCTCTCCTGGATCGCTTTCATCGCCGCCGCCGCATCGCGCGGCCCGGACAGGCTGATCGCCTGCACGTTCTTCATCGGATAATTCGCGGCGACCATGGCCTGTTGCAGATTGCCGATGCTGGTGGCGGACAACGCCAGCCGTGGATCACCCGCCAGCGGCGGCAGTTCCGACGAGACCTGGCCTGCGCACCGCTGGTTCTGGCTGCGGTAATCGTTGATCGAGTCGATCAGTTGTTTCTCGTCGGTCGCCAGCGCATTCATGGCGAACAACAGCCCCAGCGACAACGTGGCAAGACGCAAAACGGGTGGCAGGACACGCATGGAAATCTCCCTTGTTCGGACTGCGCCCATGATGCGCGATTTCACCCCTGTGAGCGCAATGCCTTTTCGCTCCGAAATACAGGTTGTCGGCCATCTGTCGAAATGAAAACGGGCAACTACAATCAAGCGATGTCGCCGGCCAGGGGCGCTCAGCGTCGACAGTTTGTTGCTTGAATCCAGTCCACTCAGAAGGGTCGATCATGCGCTTGATTTGGATAGCGACCTGCTTTGCAATCACGTTACTCGGCGGCCAGGCAGCGGCGACTGAACAGGAACAAAAAAAGGAAACGGCCGAAAACAAGGCCGAAGTGTTGGAACAGAAAGCGGCGGAGAAGGGCGCCGATGTGCCGGTGCCCAAGTCCGAAGCGATTACCACCTCCGAAGTGCAGGCGGTCGACCCGGCAGGCGCGTCGCCGCTGGACGATGCAATCACCTGCCTGGCGCGCTCCATTTATTGGGAAGCCAAGGGCAAATCCTCCGCCGACATGGAAGCCGTGGCCAGTGTGGTGATGAATCGCCTGGGCCATGAGGGCTTTCCGGACACGGTGTGCGCGGTGGTCAAACAAGGTTCTGAAACCAAGAATTGCCAGTTTTCCTGGTGGTGTGACGGGCGTTCCGACCAGGTCCAGGAAGAAACCCAATACACGATCGCCAAGGAAATCGCGCGCAAGGCACTCAACAAGCAGCTCAACGATCGCACCAACGGGGCGATGTATTTTCACGGCCGCAACGTGAACCCCGATTGGGCCAGCAAATACATCAAGACCACCGAGACCAGCATGTTTCTCTTCTATAAGCCCAAGGGTGGAGAGGCCCATTAGCGATGTCATCTGGATGTCATCGAACCCATGTAAAAATTCTTGCAAACCGTCTTGAACGTTCAGCGGGCCTGGGTCTGCTGACAGATGAATTTGCAAGGAATACCTCAATGAAAGGAGATGCCTCCCTGTTTGCGGCCATCGACCTGGGTTCCAATGCGTTTCGCATGATGATCGGCCAGTCGGTCAAGCGGAATCAGCAACTGGTGATCCAGGAAGTGAAAACCCTGCGCGAGCCGGTGCGTCTGGCGGAGGGTTTTCAGGGCGGTGCGCTGGACGAAATGGCACTGGATCGCGGATGGCAGGCACTCGCGCGATTTGGCAAAAAGTTACGCGGCTTTGAGCCCGGTCGTGTGCGGGCGGTGGCGACCAGCGCTGTGCGTGAAGCCGACAATGCCCAATTGTTCCTGGCCAGCGCAGAGCGGCATCTGGGATTCCGCATCGACGTGATCTCCGGGCATGAAGAAGCGCGGCTGGTTTACGCCGGTGTGGCTCACACGGTTCCCGGTACGGAACGCAAACGGCTGGTGATCGACGTCGGTGGCGGCTCCACGGAATTGATCCTCGGGCAGGGTGCGCAGCCGTTGTTGACCGAGAGCATTGCCATCGGCAGCGGCACCTTTGGTGCGCGTTATTTTCAAGGTGGGCGCATCACGGCACCCGCACTGCTGGAAGCCGAGCGCGTCGCCACTCTGCAATTCGAACGCGTGGCGCGCCGTTATCGCTCGCTGGGCTGGCAGCAGGTGATCGGCTCATCAGGCACCGCACGAATGCTCGCCAAAGTGCTCAAGGCCAACGGTTTGAACGACGAAGGCCAGAGCGGCATTACCTACAGCGGCCTGTTGCGCCTGTCGCTGCGCCTGCTGGAAGTGGGGCACGTCAATCAACTCAGGCTCGCGGGCCTGCAAAGTCATCGCCTGAGCATCCTGCCCGGTGGGCTGGTGCTGATGCTGGCAGCGTTCAAAGTCTTCGGCGTCTCGCACATGACACCGTCCGAGCCCGGTTTGCGGTTCGGTGTGCTGCATGGGTTGATGTCCCGGCACTGAGTGCCAGCCGCGATCCCTCCATAACTTCGCATAGTTCAACGCATCGACCACGGCCGAGCCTCGTGTTGCCGGCTAACGGCTTTCCGTTAGGTGTAGACCTGATCATGGCGTACAGTGAAAATTTGACGGCCTGAAAAGCTATCAAGCCTCCTTTACGGTCATCAGGAATTGGCGTCATGCACGAGATCGGCCTCATCGTTTACCCCGAATTCCAGGTGCTGGGCCTGGCCATGTGCGCGGCGTTCGAAATGGCCAACGGCGCCGTCGATGAACCGGTGTACAGCCTCACCTTGTTGTCGGAACACGGCGGGACGGTGCAGACCTCCGCCGGTTTCGGCGTGGAAACCACCGCGTTCGATCAGCGCTCGTTCGACACGCTGCTCGTGATGGGCGACAACCTGATCCGTCCGGTTTCATCGGGCATGGTGGCGTTTCTGCGCAGCGCCAGTCAGAGCTCTCGCCGGGTCGGGTCGATCTGCACCGGTGCCATCGCGCTGGCCGAGGCCGGTCTGCTCGATGGTCGGCGAGCGACCACGCACTGGTGCCATGCGCCGGCGCTTCAGCGGGCCTATCCGAAGGTGAAGGTGGAGGAGGACCGGATCTTCATCAACGACGGCAACGTCTGGACCGCTGCGGGCATGAGTGCCTGTGTCGATCTTGCATTGGCGCTCGTGGAAAGTGACCTCGGTGCCGAAGTGGCGCGGCGGGTGGCCCGGCAATTGGTGGTGTACCACCGACGCGCGGGCGGGCAGTCGCAGTTTTCGGTGATGCTTGAACTCGAGCCCAAGACTGACCGCATTCAAGCCGCGTTGACCTATGCCAAGCAGCATTTGAAGTCCGAGCTGTCGGTCGAGGAACTGGCCAGTGCCGCCCACCTCAGCCCGCGACAGTTCAGTCGCGTCTTCCATGCCGAAACCGGTCAATCACCCGCCAAGGCCATTGAAAACCTGCGGGTGGAGGCCGCGCGCCTGATGATGGAAACCGGCCGGCACGCCATCGATGTGGTGGCGACAGAGACCGGTTTTGGTGATCGCGAGCGGATGCGCCGGGCGTTCTTCGCGCCTTCGGCCAACCGCCGCAAGTCATCCAGCGCGCGAATCGAGGCTGACTTGCGTGAACCAAAATTCCGAACCTCCGCGTAATCTGTAGGAGCCGGCTTGCCGGCGATGGCGTCCGTGAAAACGCTATCGCCGGCAAGCCGGCTCCTACAGGTTTTGTGTGAATCCGCGATTCCGAACATCCCCTCAATTTGTAGGAGCCGGCTTGCTGGCGATGGCGTTTTCAAATACGCCATCGCCAGCAAGGTATCTGCGTGGCTTAAAAGGTGGTGTATTTGACATTTAAGCCAAAATATTATTGGCGTAATCTCGGTCTCGTTGAAGCCCATTCCCCACTGAGATCACCGCCATGACCATCGTCAAAGCCGCTGCCGTCCAGATCGCACCTGTGCTCTACAGCCGTGAAGGCACTGTAGAAAAGGTCGTCGACAAGATCCGTGAACTCGGCGAGAAAGGCGTGCAGTTCGCCGTTTTCCCGGAAACCATCGTGCCGTACTACCCATACTTTTCCTTTGTGCAGGCGCCGTTCGAAATGGGTTTCGAGCACTACAAATTGCTCGATCAGGCCGTCGTCGTGCCTTCCGCGACCACCGATGCCATTGGCAAAGCCGCCAAGGACGCCAATATGGTGGTGTCCATCGGCGTCAACGAGCGCGATGGCAGTACGCTCTACAACACGCAATTGCTGTTCGATGCGGACGGCACCCTGATTCAGGCCCGTCGCAAGATTTCGCCGACCTATCACGAGCGCATGATCTGGGGCATGGGCGATGGTTCCGGCCTGCGCGCAACCGACAGCGCTGTTGGCCGCATTGGTCAACTGGCCTGCTGGGAACATTACAATCCGCTGGCGCGTTACGCCCTGATCGAAGACGGCGAACAGATTCACGCCTCGATGTACCCCGGTTCGTTCGCCGGTGAGCGGTTCACCCGCCAGATGGAAGTCAGCATCCGCATGCACGCGCTGGAATCGGCGTGCTTCGTGGTGAACTCGACGGCCTGGTTGTACCCGGAACAGCAGGCGCAAATCATGGCGGACACCGGTTGCGGCATTGGTCCGATCTCCGGCGGTTGCTACACCGCGATCATCGATCCGCAAGGTGAAGTCGTCGGCGCACTGACCGAAGGTGAAGGCGAAGTCATTGCCGACATCGACTTGTTCCAGATCGAAGTGCGCAAGCGTCAGATGGATGGGCGCGGCCACTACAGCCGTCCGGAGATCCTCAGCCTGAACATCGACCGCACACCGCATCGCCATGTGCATGAGCGCAACTTGCAGCCGAAGCTGGCCGTCACTGCGCAAGCGGAAGAGGTGTGATAATGAAAGTCATGGTCATCGGAACGCTCAAGCCCTGACCGCCGGG
>Ga0208635_100442_pt1 | contig 9943 bp, 9 predicted proteins | sample LakWasMe93_HOW11_2_FD_183915 | JGI IMG/M metagenome (GOLD analysis project Ga0208635, IMG submission 183915) | Freshwater sediment methanotrophic microbial communities from Lake Washington under simulated oxygen tension - Sediment Metagenome... | ecosystem: Environmental > Aquatic > Freshwater >...
CATCCAGCAGCGGACAGTGCGACGGCACGCTGACAGCAAGTCGCTTGGCCAGGCCTGCGCCGCACCCTTTTGCCAACTCGGCGACGGCTTTCATCGCGCCGTCGCTGCCGGCAATCACCACCTGGTTATCAGCGTTGATGTTGGCCAGGTAAACCGGCCTATCGACGCTGTGAACCTGCGCCAGCAAGCCTTCCACCGTGGATAAATCGAGACCGATGATCGCAGTCATGCCGTAGCCCTGTGGATAAGCCTGCTGCATCAATTCACCGCGCAGGCTGACCAGATGCAGCGCATCGCTGAAGCTCAAGGCACCCGAAACCACGGCGGCCGGATAAGCACCAATGGACAAGCCCGCCACGTAATCCGGCGTCATGGATAACTGACGCGAAGCCGCGACACCGGCAATCAACAGACACAGCTGAACCGCCCGTGTCGATTTCAATGCTTCAGCGCAATCCAGCTGCAATGCGTCTTCGCCTAGCACTTCGCTCGCCTCGATCACCGTCTCGCGAGGCAAACGATGGAGCATGCCCGGCTGCTGCGCGCCCTGGCCGGGGAACACCAGCAAACTGCTCACGCTGCTTGCTCCTGCGGGTTCCACGGATCAATCACAAGGCAGGCTTCGCTGGCGTTTTTCAGCAGTACCCGACGCGCAGGACCGGCCCATTCACGCAGGGCGACGGCGCCAAATGGCGTCTGCAATTGCATGTCCACCTGGCACGCGGCGCTGTCCAGAATCTTCAGCAGTTCCTGCGCCTTTAACCGCTCCAGAACCTGCGGCGTACGCAGGATCAAATCCAGATCGCTGCCCTCATGCAAAGCAACAACGCCACTGGCCAATTCAAATCCGGCACTGCCGCTGACGCCCCACACCCAGCCGCAACCATCGAGCAACGGCCGCAATTGGTTGAGGGCCTGCACGGCGGGCAAATCCCGATCGATCGAGAAATGACACAGCGCTTCCGGTGTGACCCGACGCTGAACCGCATCGACCGCCATCACCGTCGCATACCGCTGCTCACGCAACCGTCCACGCACCCCGACTGCGATGAAACCCGGCGTACTCACCGCACGCCGAACCACCACCGGCTGACCCGCGCTGATCGACTCGATCACCCACGCAGGCGCCTGCGCAGGCAACTGCTCCGGGGTCATCCCCCACAGCAGGTCGTGAGCCAGAAACGTGTTCACCACTGCGCTCTCAGCAGTTGGCGAACCGTGCTCGACGCGGCGCGGTTGCTCGCGCCCAAACGGCTGCTCAAATCGCGACCGCTTGCGGCAACATCGCCAATCGCCAGACTCAGGCATTCCGTCACTCGCGCCAGATCCGCTGATTTCGGCTGCTCAATCTGCTCCACCGACAAGGTTTCCCAGAGCAAACCGAGACTGGCGTAGCTGTCGATGTCATACGCCATCGGCGGCACGCTGGCGGCCAGTACTTCCAGTTCTTCGACACTGCGCAAGGTCACCCGCGCCGCTGACGCCTTGCCCATCGCATGCACCATCACGCCCGGATCACGCAGGGCGATCAATCGATTGGCCTGATATCCATGCGCCAAAAACGCTCCGGACATCGCCTTGCCCACCAGCAAACCAATCACAGCGTGGCCAGCCAACCGGGCGCGGGCATAACTGTCCGCCGCGCCCGCCAAGGCCTGATGAATGCCCAGCGCTTCTTCGCGCCGACCGTAAGCCTGACTCGGCACATCGATGATCGCGATCACGGCGCGCTTATGCGATTTATCAGCGTCAGCCACGATGATTTCATCCACCGCCTTGGCCAACCCCCAACCTTCCAGCAAACCCACTTCACCGTTGCGAGCGCGGACGAAACGGTTGTCGGGATCTGCCACCACCGCGACAAACCGGACCGGTTGTTCGCCCACCACACCATCGGCGACTTTCAGCGACGCGGGCAAACCCACCACCGGTTTCGCGCCTGCACTCAAGGCGTTGAACCAGTTCAAACCTCTCAGGGAATACGAACTCATGAGCGCTCTCCTTGATACAGATCGCGAACCGTCGCCGCATCGATTTGCGGTTCGGCGTCCAGGCGGGCCAGCCGTTGCAGGAACAGATCGGCCTGACGACTGCGTTGTTGTTCCGGCAAGCCTTGTTGCAGCAATTCACTGACCTGCTGCCGGACCTGCGCCACATCGTCAGCGACAAAGCGATCCACCAGACCGCTGGCAAAGCGTTGCTCACCACCGGTCAGGCTCCAGATGAACGGACGGTCGCGGGAGTCATATTCTTCAAGCCCGGCTTCCTGTTCGATCACCTGCGGGCCGTTCAAACCAAGCCGTGCTTCCTGTGTCACCAACAAATAGCTGCACAACCCGGCGGCAATCGACATCCCGCCAAAGCAGCCGACGCTGCCCGCCACCACGCCGATCACCGGTTGGTACTGACGCAGATCGACAATCGCCGCATGAATGTCGGCAATCGCCGCCAACCCGAGGTTGGCTTCCTGCAAGCGCACGCCGCCGGTTTCCAGCAGCAACACGGCGCGGGTTGGAATGCCGTTACGGTTGTCTTCAGCGGCGAGTTCCAGCGCACCGGCAATCTTCGCCCCGCCGACTTCACCGAGGCTGCCGCCCTGGAAAGCGCCTTCAATGGCGGCGATCACCACCGGCAAACCGCCGAGGCTGCCCTTGGCAATCACCACGCCGTCATCGGCTTGCGGCACCACGCCCTGGCGCGACAGCCACGGCGACATGACGCGTTGGAACGGGTCGAGCAATTCGCGGAAGGTGCCGGCGTCGAGCAAGGCTTTCGCCCGGTGTCGGGCGCCGAGTTCGATGAAGCTGTGCTTGTGGAGGAGCGCTGCACTGTCAGTCATGGCCGATCTCCTCAAAGCCTTGTTCCAGACGCAAGCGCACCACACCGGGGGTCGCGCCGAAATCGTGGATATCGATGGCCATTGCCGGTGGTGTCTGGCCGTCGAACATCCGTGCGAACAGATGCTGCCAGCGTTGTTCGGCGCCATTGACCGAGGTCTGCACCTTGATGGTCAGCTTGCCGGCCTGACCCGGTTCGATCAGCACTTCCAGATCGCCCGAACCGACACAACCCACCAGCGTGCGACCGCGTGGCGGCTGCCCGGCGGGGAATTCAAAGGATAAGGTTTCCATCAAAACGCTCCCTGGTTGATGCCGTCAGCCGACGCAATGCGGTCGATAAACAGGCAGGCTGCGAGCAAGTCCGCAGCACCGCCGGGCGAGGCATTCAACGCGATTAATTGTTCGTCCAGTTCATGCAAGCGCCGGCGACCGGCAAGGCTGGCGCTGCCACCCGCGTCGAGCACTGCCTGGGCGCCGAGTTGCATGGTGTGCAGGCCTTGTTCGCCGGCGCGATAGAGCACGCAGGTGTCACTCAGTTGAGTCATGATCGCCAGCAGCGCATCGAGCCGGGCATTCTGTTCGCCATGACCGGCGGCGCGGCTGCGCTTGAGTTGCGGCAGTGCGCGTTGCAGCACCGAAGGGAAACCGAGTTGCGCTTCTTCACGGGCACCACGCGCGCCGTAGCGTTGGGCGACTTGCGCGCCGTGGCTCAGAGGACGCGGGGCGAAACGGTCGTCGAGTATCGCCAGTCGGGCGGCGCGCAACGTCACCGTGCTTGCGTGGGTATTCGAGCAGTCCAGCGCGGCGGCAGTGACCAGCAGGCCCAACGCCCAGATCGCGCCCCGATGTGTATTCACACCGTTAGTAGTGGCGAGCATGGTTTGCTCGCCTTCCCGGCCAATCCGCCCAATCGCTTCGCGCAGCGGTACACCGACTTCGCCAAACGCGATGGCCGATTCCGCCATTTCCTTGAATGCCGGCCACAGCGACAACGCCGAAGCGTGCATCAGCCCGAGGTGCAAATCGGTGTGTGCGCCGTTGCCGCGACGATCTACCAGCGCCGGTTTCGGCGACAGGTCCGCTTCGTCGATCAGCGCGTCCACTGCCAGGTCCGCCAGCCGTTCGGCCAGCGACAGAGGTTTGGGTTGCAGGTTGAATGCGTGCATTACCAGCTCCTGAACTTGGCGGGCGGGTTGTAGAGACCACCGGACCACTCGACCAGATCGGCCACGCTTTTGGCGGCGAGCAATTCGCGGGTGGCGTCGGTGCGCCGGATGCCGAGGTCTTCAGGCAAGGCGATCAAGCCTTCGCGACGCATCCGGGCGGTGTCTTTCGGGTTGTGACGCAGGCCGATGGCAGTCACCCCAGCGACGGCGGCGATCATTGCCTGACGCTCTTCCAGCGAACGCGCCTTGTACAAATAGGCGATGCCTTCTTCGGTCAGCAGGTGGGTGACGTCGTCGCCGTAAATCATGATCGGCGCCAGCGGCATGCCGCTTTTCTTCGCCACTTCAATCGCATCGAGGGTTTCGACGAAGGTCGGTTTGCCGCCCTCCTGGAACGTCTCGACCATTTGCACCACGAGTTTTTTGCCGCGTTCGAGCAAGGGTTCCGGCGCATCGCCGTGGCGCATGTCGAGCCAGGCCGGCGTGCCGTGACGCCGCCCACGCGGGTCGTGCCCCATGTTCGGTGCCCCACCGAAACCGGCCAGACGCCCACGCGTCACGGTGGAAGAATGGCCGTCGCCATCGACTTGCAGGGTCGCGCCGATGAACAGGTCCACCGCGTATTGCCCGGCCAGTTGGCTGAACATCCGGTTGGAACGCAGCGAGCCGTCGCGCCCGGTGAAGAACACGTCCGGCCGCGCAGCGATGTAGTTTTCCATGCCCAGCTCGGTGCCGAAGCAATGCACGCTTTCGACCCAGCCGCTTTCGATGGCCGGGATCAAGGTCGGGTGCGGATTGAGTGTCCAGTTGCGGCAGATCTTGCCTTTGAGGCCGAGGGATTCGCCGTAGGTCGGCAGGATCAGTTCGATGGCGGCAGTGTTGAAACCGATGCCGTGGTTCAGCGACTGCACGTTATGTTTTTCGTAGATCCCGCGGATCGCCATCATCGCCATCAGCACGTGCACAGGCTTGATGTGCCGTGGGTCGCGGGTAAACAGCGGCTCAATGTAGAACGGCTTGTCGGCCACCACCACGAAATCAACCCAGGACGCGGGGATGTCGACACGCGGCAGGTCAGTAACGTCATCGACAAGCTGGTTCACCTGAACGATGACGATGCCGTCGCTGAAGGCCGCTGGTTCGATCAATGCGGGTGTGTCTTCGGTGCTGGGGCCGGTGTAGATGTTGCCGGCACGGTCGGCCATGAAACCGGCCGAGAGCACGACGTTGGGAATCAGGTCCACCACCAATCGTGCGTAGAGCTCGATGTAGGTGTGGATCGCACCGATTTCCAGCAGGCCGTCTTCCAGCAATTGGCTGATGCGCAGGCTTTGGGTGCCGGCGAAAGAGAAATCGAGCTTGCGGGCGATGCCGCGTTCGAACAGGTCCAGATGCTCGGAGCGACCGACACTGGGCATGATCATGTGCAGGTCGTGGAGCCTGGCAGGATCGGCCTTGGCCAGGGAGCGCGAAAGGAAATCCGCCTGCTTCTGGTTGTTGCCCTCCAGCACCACGCGGTCGCCGGGCAGGATTAACGCCTCCAGCGCTGCCACGATGTTGTCGGTGGGCAGCACCACACCGTCAGCCAGGCCCTTGACCAACGCCAGACGCCGCTGCTTTTCGCTGCGCCGCCGCGTCCATCGCGAGTCGGGGGATATTGTTGTTGTCATGACCACTCCACGGGTTCGCTGTCGTGGGAGTCACCTTAGGAGGGTTGGGTGGGGGGCATCAATCAAGCAGAGAGACGGATCGTTACGGTCAGGGTAATGGTTGGCAGGACAGACGCCTTCGCGGGCAAGCCTCGCTCCTACAGGATTTGCGCCATTTTCAGAACTGACGCAGCACCTGTAGGAGCGAGGCTTGCCCGCGAAGGGGCCGGAACATTCACTGCAATTTTCAATGCCGGAGAGCAATGAACGATAAGTCCCAAAAAAGGACCGATCGGTCCCTTTTTGGGAATCTTCAACCTTTGGACACCTTCACCAAACGTCTGGCTTTTTGTGTTTAAACATTTGTCCGCAGGAACGGTGGGAGGCTACGAAATCTGGCGTCGCTGCCTACAGTAATGCCGGAACCCGCTGACTGGTGCGCTTTTGCGCGGATCTTTATCGTTTGGGTGTCGCTGCAAATTCAGCGACCGGGATTGGAAACCCCGAGGAGCAACGGCGTAAAAGCGCCACTCATGACGTATGCTTGCGCACTTTTAAAGTGTGCACTCCGTTATGGCGGTTGTGCGCGGGAGACCTTCGGGTCAACCGGGTTGCCGTTGCCCGGGTTTCCAGCCTGCGTACAGCTGCCACCCCTTCGTTCGGAAACCGAAAGGGCCAGCTCCAAACCATCAGCGGAGAATCACAATGTTCAAAGCCACTCCCAACCCCCCGGAATCCGGCATCGATACCGAAACAGCCCTCGATGCCGAAAAACTCAAAGAAGCCGCCGACCGCGTCTTCGCGCACTACTTCCCCCCGGCCGACGAAAAACCGGGCAAGCACCGAAAATTTCAGCTATTTACCGTCGCCCCCGATATCAACACCGAAGCCCTTCTGGCCAATGCCTCTGAGGACCTGCTGTCCATCAGCGCCATTGCGGCCGATCTGGCGGACGGGGTGGAAGGCTCACGTCGCTCGGTAGCCTTGGCGCTCAGCCGAATGGCTGATGGCGTGCAGTTGTTGGTTGAGCGGGCGCTGGATAACCATGAGGTGTTGGCTCAGGCCAAGGCCTAAAGCTGAACCCTTTGTGGCGAGAGAACTTGCTCCCGTTCGGCTGCTCAGCAGCCTTAAATCATTGCACTCGATGTAACTGATACTCGGCGGTTACAGGTTGGGGGGGGCGCTTCGCGACCTAGCGGGAGCAAGCTCCCTCGCCACAGCGGTTCGGTCAGACTAGACCTTCATTAACATTGAGTTCTACCAACTCCAACAATTCAGCTCCTTGAATTTACTAAACAAACTAATTATGAGTCAGTCGAATACTCTCTACTTCAAGCTGGAGTCTCTCTGCGTGTAGCCGCACTAAATGCTGCCTCACTTCTACTAACTCTCTCCCCACCCGCCTACGCTCAGAAGCAAGTTTCTTTATATTAGTTTTTGCCTTAAAAAGTGCTGAAGCCTTTTTTGCCTCGCTTGGGACAACCGCTGGCAAACTATTCGGACTATTCGGACTATTCGGACTATTCGGAGTTATTTTCGTAGCAGGCAATTTTTTTATATCTTCCATCACCCAACGATATTTCAGCCTATGTATATCTACATCCATGTCTAAGCTTTCTTCATATTTTTTATCCAAATGGATCTTTTCAGAACTCTTACGCTTTATGACCGCTTTTACGCTATCTCTGTACATTTGCTCGCTTGGTTCTGCTTCAGCCCAGAATGCGCGGCTGTTTTGTATTTTCGAAGCCGCATTTTTTGTGGTCTGAGGATGGGAAGCCTTTATTACCCACTTCCACATCCTACCTTCTGGATCATTCCTATTGACTGGATCTCCGGAACAATAGCAGTAGGCATTTATACCGCCTTCACGAAACGGACTCAAACTGTCTGGACTATTAAACCGCAGTAAAATCGGATTGAACGCACGATATCCATTACCCAATAAATAATGCCTGGTACCTGCTTCCAGCAGTTCACCATTGAAACCAAGCAGGCTCGCCAATCCGCTTTCTTTGCGGCGATAGCCATAAGGTGTATAAGCGATTGAACTGGGTGAACGCCTGTCAACCGCTTGCATTATTGAACGCTGCTGGTCTGTGGCTAATAAGGTGATGTCCAAAGTTTGTGCCCCGACTAAAACACTGCATAGCTCATACATTCTGCCTTTGAGCCGAACCTGTCTACTATCAGAACTGATAGTTGGGCTCAGCTAAATATGCTGGGTGTGAAGAATTGCTACCCCAAGGGTTTTGTGTACACCTCAATCCAATGTGGGAGCCTGCTCGCGATGAGGCCAGTCAGATCAACCCGGCACTGACCAACAACTCCTCCAGCGCCAGCAAGTCAGGCACTTTGGCCACCTGATCACCCACCTGCACCGCCGCCTGTTCCAGCGCACACAACGGCACATCCACATAGCTGAGCTGGCTGTCGAGCTTGTACGACCGCGGGATTCCCTGCACCAGCAAGGCAATGAACTTCAGCTCAGGCCGCCCGCCCAGCGCATTGAGAATCACGATCCGCGCGCGCTCGCCAATCACGATTTTATCGCCACACGCCGACTCAAAGCTCAGCAACGGAATCTGCCGCTCCCGCCAGCTCACCCGCCCCAGGTACCACGGCGGCGTATCGAGATCGAACGCCCCCGGCTGATAGTCGATCAACTCTGCCACCGCGACATTGGGCAAAATCAGGTTGCGGTCAGCCAAGGGCAGCAGCAGCCCGGTGAGGTTGCTCGTGCGATGCTCAAGCATGGGTTTTGCTCCACAGGGCAATGCTTTCGAGCAGCACCGATTCCTGATACGGCTTGCCGAGGTAGTCGTTGACGCCGATGGCCATGGCGCGGTCGCGGTGTTTCTGGCCGGTGCGCGAGGTGATCATGATGATCGGCAGGTGTTGCAGTCGCTCGTCGGCGCGCACCTGGGTGGCGACTTCGAAACCGTCCATGCGCGGCATTTCGATGTCCAGCAGCATCAGGTCCGGCATGTGGTCTTCGAGCAGCAGCATGGCATCGACGCCGTCCTTGGCCGTCAGCACGTTCATGCCGTGGCGTTCGAGTAAACGACTGGTGACCTTGCGCACGGTGACCGAGTCGTCGACCACCATCACCAGCAAGGGCTTGTGCGGCTCGGGTTCGGGGTCTTGAAGCAGCCGTCGTTGCGGCACCTGCGCCTGCATCGCGCGGATCGGCGCCAGCAGATCGAGAATCAGCACCACGCGGCCATCGCCCAGAATCGTCGCCCCGGACAAGCCCTGCACCGCCGCAAATTGCGGGCCGAGGCTTTTCACCACAATCTCGCGGGTGCCGGCCATGGCATCGACCTGCACCGCGATGTGGCGCTCGTTGCATTGCACCAGCAACACCGGCAACGGCAGGCTCTGGCCCAACAGTTTCGGGCGTGTACTGGTTTTCAGCAGTTCACCTAAGTAGCACAGTTCATAGTGCTGCCCGGCGTATTTGTAGGTCGGCGGATCGAGCCGGTAATGCCCTTCGAGTTCATTGGGTAGCACGCGCACGATGCCGTCGATGGTGTTCAGCGGGATCGCATATTGATCCTCACCGCACTGCACCATCAGCGCCCGGTTGACCGACACGGTGAACGGCAGGCGAATGCGGAAATGCACGCCCTGCCCCGCCACAGAGTCGATGCTCATCGTGCCGCCGAGTTGCCGGACTTCTTCATGAACCACGTCCATGCCCACGCCGCGCCCGGAAATCTGGGTGATTTTCTCGGCCGTGGAGAACCCCGGTTGCAAGATGAACTGCAGCACGTCGCGGTCGCTGATGTCGCTGTCGGCGGCGAGTAAGCCGCGCTTGATTGCCTTGCGCCGCACCGCGTCCAGCGGCACGCCGGCGCCGTCGTCGCGGATGTCGAAAATGATGTCGCCGCCCTCGCGGGACAGGTCGAGGGTGATCCGCCCTTGTGCCGGTTTTCCGGCCGCGATGCGCACGTCTGCGGATTCGAGGCCATGGTCCACCGCGTTGCGCAGCATGTGTTCCAGCGGTGCGGCCATGCGTTCGAGGACGTTGCGGTCCATCTCGCCTTCGGCGTTGCCGACCACGAATTCCACCTCCTTGCCCAGCTCGCTGGAGACCTGGCGGACGATGCGCTTCAAGCGCGGCAACATCCGCTCGAACGGCACCATGCGCGAGCGCATCAGACCTTCCTGCAATTCGGTGTTGATGCGGCCTTGCTGTTGCAGCAGGTTCTCCGCGTCCTGATTGCGCCGGTCGAGGGTTTCCTTGAGGTCGAGCAGGTCGGAAGCAGATTCGAACAGCGCCCGC
>Ga0208635_100444_pt1 | contig 9899 bp, 6 predicted proteins | sample LakWasMe93_HOW11_2_FD_183915 | JGI IMG/M metagenome (GOLD analysis project Ga0208635, IMG submission 183915) | Freshwater sediment methanotrophic microbial communities from Lake Washington under simulated oxygen tension - Sediment Metagenome... | ecosystem: Environmental > Aquatic > Freshwater >...
TCTTTAACTGCGGTAATCGTTAGCCACTCATAATAGTTTTCACCAGTCTTGCGTTTATTGAATACCTCACCATGCCAGCGGCCCTCATTTTTTAAGATGACCCACATGTCTTTATAAAAGCGCTCATCCTGATTACCTGACTGCAGTATTTTGGGTGATTTTCCCAATACATCTTCTTCAGAGTAACCTGTAATCTCTGTAAAGCCTTTGTTAATAGCTACGATGCGTACTTTGTCATCAGTGATCATGATGCCTTCACTGGCACTATCAAAGGCGATTTTAGCTTGGTGTAATCGTTTGCCTGCGCTCTCTCTTTGTATTGCAACGCCTAAAGATCGACCTATCGCCATTAGCGAGCCTAGCTCTTGTGGTGTGGTTTTAATCAAATCATGGCAACGCTCAATGATGATATTTCCCCACCATACTTTGTCGGAGAAAAGAGGAACGATAGCGACTGATTGAGTGTCATGTTGTTCAAGTATTTGCCGCTCCGAGCTTGGTAGATCACGAATATCACCAAATACAGGATCGCCGAGCTGTAGCGCGTCTTTCCAACGACTTAATCGTATGTCATTGAAATTAATGGCTTCAAGCGCATTGTCAGTATTCGCAAAGCCTGGCACTGACCATCTATAGAGTATTTTAGAGTGCCCAGATTTAGCGGTACTTAATGTTTCTTTGTTATTTAACTCTACATTTTTAAGTATGGTCGCACGAGTAAAACGCAAGGCAAGGCATAACTGTTGCAGCACAGTCACTGCAACTGTTTGCCAAGATTCTGCGGAGTGTAATAACCAATCGCATGAAATAAGTGCGTCTAGAATGGCGCTGCGGTCACGTAGATGGCTCTCTGCCATTTTGCGCTCTGTAATGTCACGTCCAAGCGTGACTAAGCCATGGCGGCTGCCATCATCGTTGAACAACGGCACTTTAATGACATCCAACACTTTTTCGCCACCTTGCGGCAATGAAATAACCTCTTCATTTCTAATCGAGCGTCCTAATTTCCATGCTTGGTCATCAGAGATTTTTGAGTGGCGGAAGGCTTCTTTAAATGCAGGGTTTGACTGAACCGCAAGCTCCATATCTGTTTTGTGTTGATAGTCCAGCTGGTCCAGTTGAAAAAGGCCTATGCTGCTCGTGTTGGCTTCTAACCAGCGATTTTTCTCATCTTTGAAATAAATTAGATCTGGGCTTGCATCAATCAAATTACGCAGTAATTTCTCAGTATTTCTTAATTGCAATTCAGTAATGACTCGATCAGTCACATCATGCATGTGAAGTACATAGCCGGAGTGCAAATCTTCAAAAGTTTTGTTATGTGATGTAAATACTTTCAAGGTACGCAGCTCATCACCAGCGGCGTATTGCAACACAAAGCTGGTACTCGCTTTTTTTAATTCTGAAATAATACGTTTATGCACAGCTTTAGGTAATTGCGCAGTTCTGGCTGCAACCTGTTTTACATTTAGGCTGAAAATATCTCTAGCATACGGGTTTGCATAGCTGACGTTGCATTTTTCATCGACAGCAAGAATGGCAACACCTTGCAGCGAGCCTAATAAATGCCAAGCAAGTGCAAGTTCTTTAGACATGAATCTAGTCAGATGGCTTACGCTATCTGGAGTAGGTTGCAACTGATCTAATTTATTTAATTTTTTCAATTACTTATACATTTCTAAAAAGGCTAATTAAGTATTATGAATACCTCTTAATTAGCAAATCTATTGAACATAAAGTGCAAATATGCTGAATATAAGCAATATGTTTTTATCGGCCATAATGATTAAAGCTTGAGTACTAATATACGCTTTGACACGTAAAACCATCTTTGAATTAAAAGTACTTAGTGCCGCTAATTTACAAGTTAGCGATTGGCGCTATAAGTTTTAGCGAGTTAAAAACGACTGAGATTTTTAAGGTAGCTCGCCTACCGCAATATTCAAATAGGCTAGTATTTAAGTCGACTCAGGCGCCTTTGTTTTTATTATTTTCTGCACTAGACTCGGCAATATGCAGCATATTTACATCAGGCACAGTATAATCGCGCGATTATTTAATTAATTGCCGTACTAGTTGTGCGGTGAGAAATACGACCGTTAATTAGCAGGTCGTAGATTCGAAGCCTACTCGGCAGCCCAGGCATAGCAAACAATCAGGCCATCCTTTGAGGTGGTCTTTTTTTTGAGCGGATAAATATCCCTGACTGTCAGCTATGACGGGCTCACGCAAGACATGATCCCTTCAACGAGTGCTGATCCCAGTGGGGTTCAACTAAAATTTAAGGAGCAATACCAGTGACAAATGCACAACGCAGAGCACTTAGCCGCATGGCTGAAATGAATTCATCAAATATCGACATCAAGCCTGAACCTACGAGCAGCAGCGCGTTCTGTCCGCATGAGGCCGGCGCGTATTACCTTGTAGCCGTTGAGGCTGTTGGCAAGGTCATCAATCTACTAGCCATGGAAATTGAGCCGCCAGTTTACACGTACACCATCACTACCGTTAATTTTGAACAGGATTCCGATACTGGCAAATGGGTCTGGTTTGATGGTAAGGAAAAGCTATCCCCACGGAAGAACCAGGATAGTTGGCGCCTTGGCAGCAAGAAGTTATATGATACACGCGAAGGCGCAGAGGCTGAGCTTCAGCGCTTGATGGTCAAAAACGGTGACCGAGTGACCAAGGTACATGACCTGCCAGACGATGTAACTAAACTGAAAAAGATCCGCAGTGCTCACCATCCAGATCGTAATAACCCAGACTCCGACCATGATCTCTATCAGGCGGTTATAGAGAAAATTGATAGGATGCGTGCGGCGAGTGTGTGAGTCACACCTTAGCCTGACGATGTAGCTCGATTTATCACCTCTGCAAGAAAAATATAAAATCAGTCACAGAAGTGGAATTTCCATTATTTTTAATCGAGCTTCAAATTAAAACCTCAACTTAGAAACTAAAGCGTAAGCCTGTAGAAAGCAATAAATGTGACATATTGTCGCAGGGAAAGTCGAAAAATAATGCCCTATCTACATAAGTTAAAGTTATTTGATAAATAGATGTTTAGGCAATATTCGTTTTGAATACTCTATGGAGTAAACTTCTAGCATGAAAATATTTTTTGCACTTTGTCTATTTTGCTCGTCTTTAATCGCTCATGCGCATGACGACCACACTTCATCTCAAGCCAACTCTTTGGCTATTAGCTTGGCGTTTGATACACAAGGCAGTTTATGGAGGGTGCTTGAAAAAAATGGCTTGATACTTGTAAGTTCAAGTCGCGACTTAGGCAAAACTTTTTCTAGCCCAGTTCAAGTCACACCGAGTGCTCAAAAAATAGGGGCAGAGGGCGAGGCGCGACCTAAAATAGCGATTGGTCCTGAAGGGAATATTTACCTCACTTGGACAGAGGCATTAAAAAAACCATTTACAGGATATATTTGGTTTTCTCGATCAATCAATGGCGGTAAAAGCTTTGAAAAGCCGACGATTGTACATACAGACCGTGCAGAGATTACACATCGATTTGATGAGCTAAATGTAGTAAAAACTGGTGACGCAAAAGGAAAAATTACTGTCACTTGGATTGATAAACGCGATTTAATTGCAGCTAAATCCGCAGGTAAGCCTTATGAAGGCGCGGCGATTTATTACGCAGTTTCAAGTAATCAAGGCACAACTTTTGCGACAGAAAAAAAGCTAGCCGATAGCAGTTGTGAATGTTGCCGTATTGCGCTAATAAATAAGCCAGACGGTACGGTGGTGGCGATGTGGCGCCATGTGTTTGAAGGCAGTGAGCGCGATCATATGATGGCTGAAATCCCTTCACAGCCAAATCAAGCTCCCGTCACTAAACGCGCAACTTTTGGACGTTGGAAAATTGATGGTTGTCCGCATCACGGCGCTGCGCTTGCGTTGGGCGGAGAGGGCAAGGATTGGTGGGGCTATCATATGGCGTGGTTTGACGGCGGTAATGATGATTCAGGTAAAGATGCCAGTTTGTTTTATGCACGTATGGATGGCGAAGCTTGGGTTTCTTCACCGCCTAAAAAGTTTGGTAAGCATAGTAATCAGGCGGGTCATCCAGCTTTATTGAGCATGGGCGAAAATGTTTGGCTGGTTTGGCGCGAGATTGAAAGTAAAAATAATAAAATACTTGGCATGTTTTCTGACGATGGTGGTCGGAGCTGGGGCGCGCCAAAAGAGCTTGCAACTAGTGCAGGTAAAGCGGATTATCCGATTTTACTAGCTAAAGACAATCAGGCTTATTTGGCTTGGAATACTGAGAAAAATGGTTTGATTTTGCTGGGTATGTAATTCTTAACATATTGTCTGTATCAGTGTTCTGTAATGCATTGGAACAAAGCTCTTTCAAATAAACCACTTCTTCATGATGTCGATTCCAATTTAAGCTATCTACTTGATGGCAGCGAAATTGATATGCTATGAGGCCGAACTGACATTCTTAGGTGCCAGCCTAATTCTTTTCAAATTGCAGAGCTAAAATTCAAAAACAGTAAAAAAAGGTTGCTCTAGAAACTAGAGCAACCATAAAAACTTGTGACACTGGGGGAGAATCACAAGCACTAAACCTTTACTCAATACTGAAACAATTTAAAACAACATTATTAAATATGTTGTTTTTAATGATTAGTCTTCATAAACGATCTACTGAGGTTGTGATTGTCGGATTTAAACTCAGCCGATTCAGTGCGGTAGCGCACGGATCAGGCAGTATTTCACATGGGAAGAGGAGAGGGGCTGCTGATAGAAAGCCACTATTGGAAATAAGTGGTCATCCATTAAATTTACTAGTGGTAACTTTGCGTGATATGAGCTGGTTTGTAAGTTAGTGACGATATGTGAAAATCTCAAATCAATTACAGTAGTCGGGAGTCATCGGTTTTGTGAAGTCCGCTTCATTACTCATCACCAATGCAGTTAGTTTAGTGTTGTCACAAGCAGGTGAGTAATAGAAAATGCCTACATGCACCAAACTTTCGCATCATGCGTCAGCGACATCCAAATAGCCCAAGCACTGGCGCTACTTAACAACAAGCCCGCAAGGCGCATGCCATAAGGCTCTACTAGATTTGTTTTAAGTTTAAGCCATAACCATGGCGCAAAAAATAATGAGATTGCCGAACCTGCAGCAAATGCAGCCATACTGAGCGCGCCACCTAGTGGATTGCCATTGAATGAAGCAATGATGAGTGCAGAATAAAGTAGGCCGCATGGCATTAGCGCCCAAAGCATGCCGATATAAAAATAACCGCCATTTATTTTGCTGAGTTTTTTAACATGCTGCCAAATACGCCGCCCTGCTTGGTCTATCCATATTGGTTGGCGTGCATAGATGACTAGTATCATGCCCCAGAAAAAAACCAGCACATGAAAGAATGTCCACAGCGGATGCAGTACGGCGCTGTAGCTCGAGAGCCAGGCGATGCTTTGAATGGCAAACGTGGCGATAGCGCCTAATAGGGCATAGCCGCATACTCGACCTAAGTGATAGAAATAAATGGCATAGGGCTTATCTGTTGATTGCGTGAATGAGGTGCAAGCCGCGCCGCACATTGCTACACAGTGAGGACCGCCAGCTAGGCCCATGACTAGCGCGCTATAGATAAGTGCTGTTTGCATATGTGATTTAGATTATTAGAAACGCGAGTAATTTGTTGCGAATTAAAATGTATTTCAATTGCTAAGTATGAGTTGAAAAGCCAACCTGATTACTCTTTATCTTCTTCAAAAATCCGTCGACCTTCTTCTTCAATGTCTTCAAATTGTCCGCGATAAACCGCCCACCAAAGACCGCCAAGTACTACTAAACCCATCACAACTGAAAGCGGTACGAGTATAAATAGGATGTCCATTACTTGGCCTTAGTTTCTGAAAATGTGGTTAAACGCAGCGCGTTTAGTACAACGATGATAGAGCTCACTGCCATGCCTAAACCCGCTAACCAAGCGGATAATACGCCAAAAAATGCAAGAGGAATACACACTACATTGTAAACGATAGCCCAAGCGATATTCTGTTTGATGATGGTCATAGTTTTGCGCGCATGGCGAATCAGTTGTGGTATTTGACTAATATCGCCGTTTAACAAAACGTAGTCAGCATGGGCAAGTGTGAGTGGTACGCCTTTACCCATGGCAATAGACACATGTGCGCTGGCTAAAATTGGTCCATCATTTAGGCCGTCACCTACCATGAGTATATTCTTGCCTTGCTCTTTGAGTGCGTGCAATCGTGATAACTTGTCCTGCGGGCTGCATGCCGCTTGAAATTGTGTAATGCCGATCTCATTGGCAGTATTCACCACCGTATGCGCTTGGTCACCAGATAAAAGTTCTACGCTTAAATTAGCATCTTTTAATTGTTGAATGGCTAGTGCAGCATTGTGTTTAACCGCTTCATGCAAGCTAAATGTTGCTAGCCAGCCATTTGCATCGGCAAGAAATACTTGTTGAGAGAGTTCGCTTGGCTCCGTTATGCCGCAAAACTTGGCAGAGCCTAACTTCAAGTGCATATTGATTAAATCTGCATAAATCGCGTTAGCTTGTAAAGTAGCATTAATGCCAGAACCAACTACTTCTTGAATATTCGTGAGCGTTATCGGTGATTGATCAGTATTTTGCTGATTTGCACTGACCAAAGCACGTGAAACTGGGTGCATAGAGTGTTGTGCCACGGCGGCAGCTAAAGCTAGCACGCCGCCTTCCGTAAGCCCTTGTTTATATGTGATTGATTGCACTTCGATGTGGTCTTCAGTCAGAGTGCCGGTTTTATCGAAAATAACCGTATCGATATTCGCAATACTTTCTATCGCCTGCAGACGCCTAATGAGAATACCGCGTTTCACAAAGGCGCTGGCACTGGCGAGCATAGCAGCGGGTGTGGCAAGTGAAAGCGCGCAAGGGCAGGTGACAATTAACACCGCCGCGGCAGTCATTAATGCGCGAGCTGGGTCTATATGCCATAACAAAGCAGCTGCAACTGCTGCACTTAAAATAACAAAAAACAAAAATGGTCTCGCAACGCGATCAGCTAATTGAGAAAGTCTTGGTTTTTCAATCGCGGCTTGATTGATTAAGTTAACAATTTGCCCGTATTGTGTGGATTCGCCTATAGTTTCCAGCACGATATTCACGGTTTGACCTAAGTTATAGCTGCCAGCAACAACTTTATCATGCAGATTTTTTTGTATAGGTGTTGATTCACCTGTGAGTAGTGACTCATCCACGCGCGTGTCACCCAACACCAGCTTACCATCGGCAGGAAACGCCTCGCCAATGTGCACGCGCGCAATATCGCCGACTTTAAGTTGGCTATTTAACACGCGAGTATATGAACCATCTAGGTTTTGTCGCTCGATGTTTTCTGGAATGCGGCTGACTAAAGCCTCCATCGAGCCTAGTGTTTTGCTGTGCAATTTCACTTCAATCAATCTGGCTGAAAGCAAAAAGAATACAAACATAGTCAATGAGTCGAAATAGATTTTGTCTCCCCACCAGCCATGAGGCGCGAAAGTGGCGGCAGAGCTGACGATAAAGGTGATGGCTATACCCAAAGCTACAGGTAAATCCATGCTGATTTGTCTGTGTTTTAAATCGCGGAATGCATTAGCAAAGAACGTGCTGCTGGAGAATAATAATACAGGCAGGCTCAAAATCCATGATGCCCAGTTGAGCAAGATGGCAATATCAGGCGTAATGTCGCCAGGCTTGGTAAAGTAGCTTGGGCTGGCATACATCATTACTTGCATCATGCAAAAGCCTGCGACTAACCAACGCCAAAATGCTGCGCGACTTTTTTTAGTGGCATTGAGTTGGTTTTCATTATGTGAAGCAGGATTCGCGCTGTAGCCCATCGCTTGAATAGCACTGAGGATAGTTGAAGGTTTAGTTAAGGCGGGCGACCAAATCACAGAAGCACGTTTTTTTGACATGCTCACTCGCGCGCTGACAATACCTGGCAATGTGCTCAAACCGCGTTCTATGGTGCCGGAGCATGCCGCGCAGCGTAAGCCATCTAGCAGTAAGCTAGACTCTACAAGCGAATTAGTTGGGTCATTACCCGCAGGTTGGCTAAAAGCTTGCCATTGATCTTGAGTATCTAAAATCACCCAAGATGGATTAGGCGAGTTTGGCTCGGGGGCAAAAATCCCTGTGGTAGAAGCGCTAGTTAGCAAAATTACTCCAAACAATATGACGAAGTGCTAAATAAAATTAAAATTTAACTGAATGAATTATGATTACTTTTTCATCAAGAAGTTTAAGAAATTTAGCTAGCTGTATATCTGATTACATATTGTAAATCAGCCACTAAGCCCCACGTTAGATGTATATCAACTGAAATGGAGTTAAAAATGCGTTTTGATAAACTAACTACAAAATTTCAACAAGCGCTTAACGATGCACAAAGCTTAGCAGTCGCTAATGATAGCCCAACCATAGAGGCCTTACACCTACTTTCTGCGTTAGTTATGCAAGAAGATGGGGGCACTTCTTCGCTGCTGGCGCATGCAGGCGTCCACTTGGCGCCGCTTAAAACAGCGCTCACTGCGGCTATAGGCAATTTAGCAAAATCATCTGGTAGTTCTGGTGAGGTGGCGATATCACGCGATCTGAATAATTTGCTAAATGTCACTGATAAATTATCACTTAAACGAGGCGATAGTTTTATTGCAAGTGAGATGTTCTTGCTTGCGTTATGTGACGATAAAGGCGAAGCTGGTAAATTGCTTAAAGCGAACGGCTTGTCGAAATCTGCGTTGGATCAAGCGATTAACGAAGTGCGTGGCGGCGAGCAGGTCAATGAATCTGATGCGGAATCTAACCGTGAAGCCCTCAAAAAATATACGCTGGATTTAACGGAACGCGCCAGAATGGGCAAGCTAGATCCTGTGATTGGTCGCGATGACGAGATTCGCCGTACGATTCAAATCCTCGGGCGTCGCACAAAAAACAACCCTGTATTAATCGGTGAACCTGGCGTGGGTAAAACCGCGATTGTAGAAGGTTTGGCGCAACGAATCGTCAATGGCGAAGTGCCAGATTCGCTCAAAGGCAAAAAAGTCTTGTCATTAGATATGGCAGCTTTGCTTGCGGGCGCTAAGTATCGAGGCGATTTTGAAGAGCGCTTAAAGTCGGTGTTAAAAGAGCTGGCACAAGATGAAGGCCAAACGATTGTCTTCATCGATGAGATACATACCATGGTAGGCGCAGGTAAAGCAGAAGGCGCGATGGATGCTGGCAATATGTTAAAACCCGCTTTGGCGCGTGGCGAGTTGCATTGCGTGGGCGCTACTACTTTAGATGAGTATCGTAAATACATAGAAAAAGATGCTGCGCTAGAACGCCGCTTTCAAAAAGTGTTGGTCGATGAGCCTACTGTAGAAGCCACCATTGCGATTTTACGTGGCTTGCAAGAGAAATATGAGTTGCATCATGGTGTGGAGATTACCGATCCGGCAATTGTGGCGGCGGCTGAATTGAGTCATCGTTACATTACTGATAGGTTCCTTCCCGATAAAGCCATCGACTTGATTGATGAGGCAGCATCGCGCATCAAAATGGAAATCGACTCCAAGCCAGAAGTGATGGATAAGCTTGAGCGCCGCATGATACAGCTCAAAATTGAACGTGAAGCGGTGCGTCGTGAAAAAGACGAAGGCAGTAAAAAACGCTTTAATTTGATTGAAGAAGAATTTGCTCGTCTAGAAAAAGAATATGCCGATTTAGAAGATATTTGGAAAGCAGAAAAAGCCCAAGTGCAAGGCTCTGCGCATATTAAAGAAGAGATTGAAAAAATCAAATTTGAGATGGAAGAAGCTACGCGCAAAGGTGAATGGCAAAAAGTTTCCGAGTTGCAATATGGAAAATTACCAG
>Ga0208635_100452_pt1 | contig 9796 bp, 10 predicted proteins | sample LakWasMe93_HOW11_2_FD_183915 | JGI IMG/M metagenome (GOLD analysis project Ga0208635, IMG submission 183915) | Freshwater sediment methanotrophic microbial communities from Lake Washington under simulated oxygen tension - Sediment Metagenome... | ecosystem: Environmental > Aquatic > Freshwater >...
CGTGGCCAGCGCGCTGGCGGTTTCTTCCAGCGGCGTGTCCGGGTCGAAACGGTGGGAGTAGAAAATATCCACGTAATCCAGGCCCAGACGCTGCAGGCTCTGATCAAGGCTGGCCAGCACGTATTTGCGCGAACCGCCGCCCTGCCCGTAAGGACCGGGCCACATGTCCCAACCTGCCTTGCTCGAGATGATCAGCTCGTCGCGATACTGCTTGAAGTCTTCACGCAGCAAACGCCCGAAGTTGGTCTCGGCGCTGCCGTACGGCGGGCCATAGTTATTGGCGAGGTCAAAGTGGTTGATCCCCAGATCGAACGCCGTGCGCAGCAACGAGCGCTGGGTGTCGATCGGCGTGCTGTCGCCGAAGTTGTGCCACAGCCCCAGGGACAACGCCGGCAACACCAGACCGCTGCGACCGACGCGGCGGTAAGGGATGGAGTCGTAGCGGTTTTCGGCAGCGGTGTAGGTCATCGAATCCTCTCTTGTCTGTCTTGAAGTTGGTATCGACTGCTTCGCAAGTTGCCCAGCATACGCCCAGACAAACGTCGATAAACCTCGGACTTGAGGAAATGCTGAAACGTTTCACATATTTTCGATTGAACCTGCCGGACGAGCAAAATCGCTCGGCGTTTATGCCGATAGCTCACGCAGTGCGGCCGCCGCCAAAAAGCCGGATCTTGAGCTGTATCGCTGATCTCGCCTGACCGTTTGATCGATACGCTCAAGCAACTGCTCAGGCAGAGTGGCGTTGAAGCGTACCGACTTGCCAAAGTAAGGCGTGATATCGAAGTCAACCACACCCCACACACCACCGGCGTAATCAGGGTTATCAATATGAGCGTCTATCTCCTGCACTTGCGGCAGTGGATCACCATCGGCAACCAACCCCTCATAGTGCAAGGACAACGCCTCCTTCACGTTTTCGAATGCCTGCGCCACTGTAGCGCCCGCAGAGAAACAACCCGGCACGTCCGGGATTATCACTCCGTATTCTGAGTCGGCATCCTTGTGCAGAACGACCGGGAATTTCATTTCGGTGAGTCCTTCCTGTGATGTGGCCCCTTCGAGGCTCTCGTTTCCAATGTCGGGGCTCATTTAAGGCCCGCCTGTTTCAAAATGCTGTTGATCGTTCCTTTTGGAAGATCCGAATCAGGATGCTTAATCGTCACCCGGCCAGCCTTGTACAAATGCTTGTACTGATGGTGGCTACCTCTCACGGCCACCAGATACCAACCATCCTCTTCGATCATCCTGATCATTTCCCGACTTCGCATCACCTTCGTCCTTGTGGGCAGCAACCTGCCGAGCACATTACGCGACAAACTCAGGTGATATACACACCATACACACTCTGACAAATATTAGCCCAGCGCAAGGTCACCCTTCTTGTGGGAAGACCAGCGGCTAACGCGCCCCCGCAAACACCTCCCCCAACCAATCCACAAACACCCGAACCCGTGGCGACATGTGTCGGTTGTGCGGATACAACACTGAAACTGGCATCGGTGGCGGCGGCGTGTCGATCAGGACTTCCTGCACCAGGCCTTGGGCGATCTGCGTTTCCATTCGGTAATGCGGGCACTGGATCAAGCCCAGTCCGGCGATGGCCGAGGCGGCGTAGATTTCTGCGCCGAACACCGAGATCGCGCCCTCGATGGCGACTTCCTGCAATTCGCCATCGACCATGAATTCGAACGGGAACAACTTCGCCGTGGTGCGCGAGACGTAGTTCACAGCGCGGTGATGTTTGAGGTCTTCGAGGGATTTTGGCTCGCCGAATTTGCGCAGGTAAGCCGGGCTGGCGCAGGTGATCTGGCGCAGGTTGGCGACACGTTTGCCAATCAGCGCCGAGTCGCCGAGGGTGCCGGCGCGCAGCACACAGTCGACGCCTTCGGCGATCAGGTCGACAAAGCGGTCGGCCTCGCTGATGGACAGTTCGATGTCCGGATAGCGCTCCATGAATTGCGGCAAGGCGGGGATGACAAAACTCTTGGCCAGCGTGCCATGCAAATCCACCCGCAATCGCCCTTTCGGCGCGACGCTGCGAAAAGCCAGTTCAGCTTCTTCCAGTTCCGCCAGCAATTGCACACAGCGCAAGTAGTACGCCTCGCCGTCCAGCGTAGGACGCACCTTACGCGTGCTGCGCTCCAGTAAACGCGTACCGAGCCAGGCTTCGAACTGGTTCAGCGTGTGGGTCAGGGTTGCCCGTGGCAGGTTCAGATCTTCGGCGGCCAGGGTGAAGCTGCTGCGCTCGTAGATCCGCACGAACACCTTCATCGCTTTGACTTGATCCATGGCGTTCGAGACCTTTGATTGTTGGCGATTATTGAACAGTCAAGGCAACTCTCGTGCATTTATCAGCCTGAGTAAACATGTGAGTCTGGCTTCACCCCAAACGGACACCTTCAAAGGATTCACCGCCATGACTACTCAAATTTCGAAAGTTGCCATCGTGACCGGCGCCTCCCGCGGCATCGGTGCCGTGATCGCCAAACAACTGGCCAGCGAAGGTTTCGCCGTCGCCATCAACTACGCCAGCAGTGCCACTGAAGCCTCAAAGCTGGTCGTTGAACTGCGTCAGGCCGGCCATCAAGCCATAGCGATCAAGGCTGACGTGGCCAATGCCGACGATGTACGCCGGATGTTCGACGAAACCGAAACGCAATTGGGCAAAGTCGATGTGCTGATCAACAACGCCGGCATCCTCAAAGTGATGCCGCTGGCGCAGCACACGGACGAACTGTTCGACCAGAACTTCAACATCCACGCCCGCGGCACTTTCAATACGTTGCGTGAAGCGGCGACCCGTTTGAACAGTGGCGGCCGGATCATCAACTTCTCCAGCAGCACCGTTGGCATGAACCTGCCGGGCTACGCCGTGTACATCGCCAGCAAAGCCGCGGTGGAGTCCCTGACTCAGGTGTTCGCCAAGGAAATGCGCGGGCGCAACATCACCGTCAACGCCGTTGCGCCTGGCCCGGTGGCGACCGATTTGTTTTTGCACGGCAAGAGTGAAGAGCAAATCCAGACCTTCGCCAAGATGCCGCCGCTGGAGCGCCTGGCTCAGCCGGAAGACATCTCCCGCGTTGTTTCCTTTCTCGTCGGCCCTGATTCGGCATGGGTCAACGGGCAAATCCTGCGCGTCAACGGCGGCCTCGTCTGAGCCGCCTCATCCGGTCAAGGAGAAGAAAGCCATGAGTCATCCAGTCAACACCGCCCACACTGGGCAATCGAAACTGATGTTTACGCTGTTCACCGCAGTGGCGGCAGCCACCGCCGCACTGGCCGCAGGTTCCAGCCTGTTGTTGACCTTACCGGTCTGGGCAATGTTTGTCGGTTGGGTAGCGTTCTTCAGCCGCGGCCTGACCTTGCGCGACGGCCTGGTGAACCTCGGCTGCGTGCTGATGGGCATTGCCTTCGGCATGGGCGCGGCGCTGAGCATCGGAGCGCTGGCGCCCAGCCTCGGCCTGTTTGCCCTGCCGGTCGTGGTGTTTGTCGTGGCAATGGTCGTGGTGTCGCTGCGGGGCACCCGGACGATGAATAACGTCGTCGCTTACTTCCTCGGCCTGATCACCTGGTTCGCCTCGCACCTGGAACCCTCCCTGGAAAGCTTCGCCGAACTGGGCAGTGCCGGGGCCCTCGGTTCCGTCGCTGGCTGGTTGTCCCATGCCGCGCAACAACGTCTTCCCCGTCGCGCCTGAAGCCCAAACCTACCCAATTGCTCAAGAGGTCAACGTCATGAAATCAGTCATTCTCATCACCGGCGCCGGGACCGGTATCGGCAAACTCGCCGCAGAATCCCTCGCGCAAGCCGGGCACATTGTTTACGCCAGCATGCGTGGCGTGAACGGTCGCAACGCCGCACGGGCCGAGGGCATTCGACTCTGGGCCAGAGAACAAAAGGTTGAGTTGCATCCGCTGGAGCTGGACGTGTTGTCGCAAGCGTCGGCAGACGCGGCGGTCGCGACCATCGTGGCCGAACAAGGGCGCCTGGACGTGGTGATGCAAAACGCCGGGCATTTGGTGATCGGGCCGACGGAAGCCTTCACCGCCGAAGAAATCATGAACGTCTTCGACACCAATTTCTACGGTGCCCAGCGGGTCAGTCGTGCGGTGTTGCCACAGATGCGTGCTCAGGCGTCAGGGTTGGTGTTGTGGATCAGCAGCACCACGACCAAGGGCGGTTTCCCACCGTTCATGGGGCCTTACGCGGCGGCGAAAGCGGCAATGGATTCTCTGGCGGTGAGCATGTCCTATGAACTGACTCGGTTTGGTATCGAGACTTCGATTGTGGTGCCCGGCGCCTTCACTCGCGGCACCGATCATTTTCCGAGCGCAGGAAAACCGGCGGACATCGCGCGTAGCGAGGCCTATGCTCGATATGACGGCGTGATGGATAAAGTCGGCGAGCGTTTGAGTGCGCTGACGCCGCAGGATGCTGATCCACAGGCAGTGGCCGATGACATCGTGCGGATCGTCGGTTTGCCGCAAGGCTCACGGCCAGCGCGATCGGTGATTGATTTTGTCGGGGACGGCGCAGCAGAGGTGCTGCAGGTTTCGGAGCGGGTTCGGATCGATTTTGCCAAGCGCATTGGTATTGATGACTTGCTTAAGCTGACACCGCAGTGACCCCTTCGCCGGCAAGCCGGTCTCGCTCCCACAGGGACCGCGGTGCTCCTTGTGGGAGCGAGCCTGCTCGCGATAGCGGCCTCAACCGCAACACACTTCTGAAGGGAGGAACGCATCATGCACACCACGATCATCATCACCTTCGGCCTGGTCCTCCTGGCGCTGATGCTGTTCATCGGCGAGAACATCGGCTTCAGCCGCCAGACGCTGACCTACAGCTTCATCGTGTTGTGGCTGGCCCTGACGATGATCAACGGCGCCATCGGCGTGGTCACCGCCGGCCAGTCCGTGACCACGGAGCTGGTGGTCGGCAGCATCGTGTTCAGCATCCCGGTGGCGGCGCTGGTGTTGTTCATGGTGATGAGCAGCGAGGCCTGAGCTCAACGCACCAGATGCAAAAACTGCAGGTGCCGCTCGTACTGATCGAGGATGTCGTTGATGACCTGGTCCTTGGTGTAACCCACCAGATCGTAGTCCTGACTGCCCTCGCTCAGGTGCACTTCGGCCCGATAATAACGGCGATTGTTGAGTTGCTTGGGACCCATGCCGCCACGGGCGAATGACGGCGTGAAGTAGCCACGCATCTGCACCTGATAGATGAACGGATGCTGCTCGCCGTGACCGATTTCCAGGCTGACGCTGTCGTTCGCCGGATCGGGTTGAGTGACCACGTTCAAACCCTTCTCGACGAACACCGCCGACACCTCTTCAATCGCCGGGCGCACCGTCGTGTCGAGGAAGCGATAGACCTCATCCCGCGACGGGAAATGCACCGCCTGACTCAAACGCTGACGCCAACCGCCGCGCCGCGATCCGGACACCGGCGCCAGGGAATGCAGCTGCGCAATCTGCTTCTGCGACTCCAGGTAAAACGCCTTGTGCAGCCCCCACATCATCAGCAGCAAGATCATCGAGAACGGCAACGAAGTCAGCACCACCGCTGACTTCAGCGCATCGATGCTGCCCGAGAACAGCAGCGCACTGGTGACCAGCGCGGTCATCGCGCCCCAGAACACCCGCAGCCATTTCGGCCCGTCTTCATCCGGGTTGCCGCCCTTGGCCGAGAGTGTCGACAGCACCACGGTGCCGGAATCGGCCGAGGTGACGAAGAACACGAAGCTGATGAACACCGTGACCGCAATCACGGTTTTGCTCCACGGATAGGTTTCCAACAGCAAGTAGAGAGTCATCGATGGGTTGTCGATGGCCGACATGCCGAGCGCGCTCATGCCGTGGTTAAGCACCTGGTCGATGGCGCTGTTGCCGAAAATCGACATCCACGCCAGGGTGAAACCGAGCGGAATCAACAGCACGCCGAAGACGAATTCACGAATGGTGCGGCCACGGGAAATCCGTGCGATGAACAGGCCCACGAATGGCGACCACGCGATCCACCACGCCCAGTAGAACACCGTCCAGCCGCCCAGCCAGTCGCTGGGTTTGTCGTAGGCGTAGAGGTCGAAACTTTTCATCGGCAAGGCGCCGAGGTAGTCGCCGAGGTTCTGGATCAGGGTATTGAGCAGGTGCTGCGTAGGGCCGGCGAACAACACGAACAGCAGCAGCGCACAGGCCAGCAGCATGTTGATGTCGGACATCACCCGCACGCCTTTATCGACGCCTGCCACCGCGACGATGATCGCCGCGCCCATCATCAGCGTGATCAGGCCGACCTGAATCCACTGGGTGTGAGCGATGCCGAACAGGTAATCCAGGCCCGAGTTGAGGTGCAACACGCCGAAGCCCATGTCGGCACCGAGGCCGAACACTGTGGCGATGATGCCGAAGCCATCCACCGCATAACCGATCGGGCCGTTGATGCGTTTGCCGATCAGCGGGTACAGCGCCGAACGCAAGGCCAACGGCAGGTTATGGCGGTAAGCGAAGTAGGCCAGCGCCATGCCGACGAAGGCAAACACGCCCCAGCCGTGCAGGCCCCAGTGCAGAAACAGAATCTGCATCGCCTGGCGCGCCGCGTCCGCTGTGCCGGCCTCGCCTTGCGGCGGTTGCAACAGATGGGTCAGTGGTTCAGACACGCAAAAGAAGAACAGCGTGATGCTGATCCCGGCGGCGAACAGCATGCCGGCCCACGACAGGTAACTGAATTCGGGCTCGTCGTGGTCGGCACCGAGCTTGATCTTGCCGTAGCCGGACAAGGCGGTGACCACCACGAAGACCAGATACAGCGTCATCGCGAGCATGTAATACCAGCCGACCGTATTGGCCGCCCAGTTTTGCGCTTGCAACAGCCAGGCGCCGGCTTGTTCAGGCATGGCAATAACGACGATGCCGAACAGAAAAATAAACGTCGCCGCGAAGTAAAACACCGGCGGATTCATGCGGATCTGGCCGCTGGCGGGGGTGGATGATGCACTCATGAAAGGTGCACCTCGAGGAGGTGAAACCGGGCAATCAATAACGGACTCGGCAAGGGCAAGCCTCCTGTTGTGAGCGGGCAGCAAACCGACGGTTTAACTTGAATGAGCGTTCAAGTTAAACATGGATAGGGGGCTAAGGACTAATCGCAGGGCTCGGCGGTAGTGTTCGTACGCTAGCTCAAGGATGGGTATGACGTGGGTTTGGGGGGGTGTTCAGTGGGGAAATGGGTGGATGCCGTTATCGCGGTTTGTCTTGAAACCGATCGCCAGCAAGCCGGCTCCTACAGGTTTTGTGTCGCTCACAAAATTATCGTTCGGCACAAACTTTGTAGGAGCCGGCTTGCCGGCGATGGCGTCAGAATTATTGCTAGAGATCCCGGGCCTTACTTCTGCGTCCCATCATCATGCTGCAAATTCGCCTGCGTCAGGTTGGCCCCTGCCGGCACACTGCGGGTCAGCCAAACGTTGCCGCCAATGGTCGAACCCTTGCCGATGGTGATCCGCCCCAGAATGGTCGCGCCGGCATAAATCACCACATCGTCTTCAACAATCGGATGCCGCGGATGGCCCTTCTGCAACTGGCCGTCTTCATCCGCCGGGAAGCGTTTGGCGCCCAGGGTCACGGCCTGATAAATCCGCACACGCTCGCCGATGATCGCGGTCTCGCCGATCACCACGCCTGTCCCGTGATCGATGAAAAAGCTGCGGCCAATCTGCGCGCCCGGGTGAATGTCGATACCGGTCGCCGAGTGCGCGATTTCTGCACTGATCCGCGCCAGCAGCGGCAGCCCGGCACGGTACAAATGGTGGGCGAGGCGATGGTGAATCACCGCCAGAATCCCCGGATAGCACAGCAGCACTTCATCGACGCTGCGGGCCGCCGGGTCACCGTGATAGGCCGCCAGCACATCGGTGTCCAACAGGCTGCGCAGGCCTGGCAGGGCGAGTGCGAAGTCCTGGATGATCTGGATCGTTTTGGCTTCGACTTCAGTGTCGGCCGAGGCACTGTGGCGGGCGGCGTAACGCAATTCGAGCCGTGCCTGCCCCAGCAACGCATTCAACGCGACATCCAGCGTGTGACCGACGTAGAAATCTTCACTCTCTTCACGCAGGTCGACCGGCCCCAGGCGCATCGGGAACAACGCCCCGCACAACGCTTCAAGAATCTCCGCCATGGCCGCTCGGGAAGGCAACTCGCGGCCACCCTGCTCGCCGCTGGCGCGGCCGTTTTGTGCACGCCACTCGTCACGCGCCGTGCGCAGTTGGCTGACGATGGTCTGCAATTGCCAATGGCTGGAACGCTCGCTCACGGTAAAAACTCCACACGGGCGGCCGGACTGTCTGGCCGCACTGACGGCGATTACTTTACGGCAAGGTCTGGAAACCGAATTAAGAACTGATTGTGCTGTGCTCAGCACTTTTGGCTATAAGTAATCTTGCCGGTTGCCCATGCATTTGGGCGTGCCTATAGTCCTGACATCTCCCACCGCCAGTACGGACCCATGATCAAACAACAGCTCGCCCGTTTTGACCGCCTCGATCTGCTCGGCCACCCGACCCCTCTGGAAAAACTCGAACGCCTGTCAGCCTGGCTGGGCCGCGACGTGTACGTCAAACGCGATGACCTGACGCCGCTGGCGATGGGCGGCAACAAGCTGCGCAAACTCGAATACCTGGGCGCCGATGCGCTGGCCCAGGGCGCGGACACGCTGATCACCGCCGGCGCGCTGCAATCCAACCACGTGCGCCAGACCGCCGCCCTCGCCGCCAAACTGGGTCTGGGATGCGTAGCGTTGCTGGAAAATCCTTTGGGCACCGAAGACGCCAACTATGTCGGCAACGGCAATCGGCTGCTGCTTGACCTGTTCGATGCCAAGGTCGAACTGGTGGACAACCTCGACAACGCCGATGAGCAACTGGAAGCCTTGGCCGCACGCCTGCGCAGCAACGGCAAAAAGCCGTATCTGGTGCCGATTGGTGGCTCCAATGCGTTGGGCGCTCTGGGTTATGTGCGCGCCGGGCTGGAATTGGCCGAACAGATCAAGGACACCGGCCTGACCTTCGCCGCCGTCGTGTTGGCATCGGGCAGCGCCGGGACCCACAGCGGTCTGGCGCTCGCGCTGAGCGAAGTACTGCCGGATTTGCCAGTGATTGGCGTGACGGTTTCGCGCAGCGAAGAAGATCAGCGGCCGAAGGTTCAAGGCCTCGCCGAGCGCACCGCAGCACTGTTGGGCGTCAGCCTGCCAGCGAGCTTCAAAGTCGAGTTGTGGGACGAATATTTCGGCCCGCGCTATGGCGAGCCGAATGCCGGGACGTTGTCGGCGGTAAAACTGGTCGCGAGCCAGGAAGGCCTGTTGCTGGACCCGGTGTATACCGGCAAGGCGATGGCGGGGTTGCTGGACGGGATTGGGCGTCGGCGTTTTGATGAGGGGCCGATCATTTTCCTGCACACCGGTGGGGCGCCGGCGTTGTTTGCCTACGACTCGGCATTATGAGAGCGCTGCGCGCTCTATCGCCAGCAAGCTGGCTCCTACAGGGTTCGCGTCGAATGAAAAATCGTGCACGCCTCTGTAGGAGCCGGCTTGCCGGCGATAGCGGTCTAACCGACACATATTCTTTTAAAGAATAACAAACGCAATATTTATTATTTTCCTATCTATAAGCACCGTCATATAGTCACGCCGCAGGCGAATTTGCAGCGAGACGCATACGCTGCTTTAGGGCAGGATATCGCAGTCGTCCAAATCCCGATTTTGCCAACATTCCTAAAAGCGTCTTCATAAGAAATCACAGGG
>Ga0208635_100455_pt1 | contig 9778 bp, 8 predicted proteins | sample LakWasMe93_HOW11_2_FD_183915 | JGI IMG/M metagenome (GOLD analysis project Ga0208635, IMG submission 183915) | Freshwater sediment methanotrophic microbial communities from Lake Washington under simulated oxygen tension - Sediment Metagenome... | ecosystem: Environmental > Aquatic > Freshwater >...
TCGACTGCAGAGGCGTTGCGGTACGTCGAGCAGGGCAGATCAAAAGGCAAAGTCACCGTAACAATCAAATAAGCGCACTACAAAAAATGTCAGTAGATAACGTGCATGCCGCAAAGTATCAGACTCCAGCGCCTGAACCAGAGGAGCCGCCACCGCACAACAGACACACACAGGAGCAGTTGCAACCGGAAGTCGCACCTGTAGAAAAACCTATGATCATTTGGCGTAGCTTGATGCTTGAGCAGTAACGAGAAAGGGGTCATGTCTCTCTTCAATTGAAACAATGCTGACTTCGCCACGAGCTCGTGACGAATGGCAAGTTTGCAAAAGCGGACACTCAGAAACTCAACCGCGCACCAGGTAGGATTGGGCCTGCTGCGCTGCTCGGCATTTCCGATACAGGGCCGCTATTGACCTGGCCAATACCCTGAAGCTCCTGCTGCATCGACCGTCGCAACCAATACTATTTTTTACCCCCCCAACATCTAAGCATGATCTATTGCTGCACTTCACGCAGAGCAGAAAACGGCCAGAAGCGGGCATGGACAAAGCAAACTTCAAAAAGGGGTCGAACAGTGAGACCGCCGGCTATTTAAACAGCGGCGCCCTAGAACTTTTCCCTATTTACAGGTCTATGTGGACAGGCACATTCGCTCGGTAAGCGCTAACCCGCAGGCTTCCCGCAGCCAGATGGCTACACATCAACATGTCAATGCAGAGGTTGTCTTCGCTCATGAAATTCCATGACCTACGGATGGTGCTCTTCGGCCTGTTCGCGTTCGCGGCAGTGGGCTCGGCATCAGCAACACAGATGAAGACCTCAACCCCTGTTTTCGCAACTGAAGTGGCGGCCGTTCAGGCGCCGGCCCAGGCTGCGGGCAGCCCTTGGCCGACCGTGGCCAGTATGGCCGGCAACCAGCCAGGGCCGTTGCTTGCCCATGATGACCGATACTGGCATGACGACCGTTGGCATGATCGTAGAGACAATTGGCGCCGAGACGATTGGCGTAGAGAACAGTGGCGTAGAGAGCAAGCCCGCCGGGATGCCGAACGCCATCGTTATTGGGAGCGTCACCAGGATCGGTCCATGCGGCACCGCTACGAGGACGATCGCCGCTACTATCGTCGCTAAATCTGCCTGTAACACCAGGCTGTAGAAATCAGGCTGAAAATCTCGACGAAGTACGAATCGGATATTCGCTCAGTGCTTCCCAAACGAAGCCTGAGCGTCCGCAACCAATGAAGGTCATCGACCAGGCGCATTCAATGTCTGGCCTTTGAAATGACCGTTAAGCCCTGCGCGTGGAGCAATACTCCACGATGAGCTGAGTAACCGCCGCCACCATCGCCTGATCCGCTTCAGGCGAAGTAAACAGCCGAAACTCTGCATCCGGCAACTCCGGCAACCCTTGTTCAGCCCCAAGAACCACCAACCCTTGCCCCAACTGACTGAGTGTCATGGGCGCAACAGCGAAGCCTGCAAGCGCCGCCGCCCGCAACCCGGCCGTGCTGCTGCATAACATCGCCGTGCGTTGGGCGATCCCCGCCTGAGCCAGTCGCTTCAACGCAACCTCGCGATAAGGGCACGGCTCGGGGAACAGGGCCAGCGGCAACGGTGTCGGTAACCGGGTGACGGGTTGCGCCGACCAGGCCCACACCAGCGGCTCTTGCCACAACAATTTCCCCGCATCGCTGGTTTCGCACAGTGAGCCGATGACCAACTCCAGATGCCCTTGCTTCATTAGCGCCAGCAACGTACCGGGAATGCTCACCTGCACGTCGATCTCCATCCCAGGGTACTGCGCCGCGAATTCCTGAAAAGCGCGCAGTAGTCGGGACTCGACAAAATCCTCGGATATTCCGATCCGCAGCCGCCCGTGAAATGGCGTACGCGTCAGTTCCGCCCAGGCATCACGGTTCAGCACAAGGATCGTGCGCGCATAAGAGAGCAAGCGCTCGCCATCGGGCGTCAATTGCTGGGAACGGGTGGTACGCGTCAACAGGGGTTTACCGATCTGTTCTTCCAATCGCCGCACATGGCCGCTCACCGCAGACTGAGTCAGGTGCAGCTTTTGCGCTGCACGGCTGAAGCCTTCTTCGTCGACCACAGCGACAAATGTTTTGAGTAGCAGCGAATCGAACATAGTTTTTTACGTGATTAATCGACTAGTAATTTACGATTTATATTTCAAATATAACTATGTTGCAATGCCTCCCTACCCCACCACTCGAGGCGTGCCATGACTACTCTGCTCCATATTGAATGCTCTCCACGCAAGCAGCGCTCGGCGTCCCTTGAAGTCGCCCGCAGCTTCATTGCGCGTTATCGAGAAAACACCCCGGACACCGACATCATCACCCTCGACCTCTGGAACATGGCGTTGCCGGAATTCGATGAGCTGGCAATGGAAGCCAAATACGCAGGACTCAACGGCACTGCCTTGAGCCCGGCGCAACAGGAGGCCTGGAACACCTTGAAGGACCTGGCTGCGCACCTGCATCGCGCGGATGTACTCGTGATGTCCGTACCGCTTTGGAATTTCAGCATCCCGTACAAGCTCAAGCACTTCATCGACCTGGTATCGCAGAAAGACATCCTGTTCAGCTTCGATCCGGAACGCGGTCTGGAAGGCATGCTGCACAACAAAATCGCCGTAGTGGCGTACGCCCGAGGCCTGGATTTTTCAGCGCAGTCGATCACACCGGCGGAACGCTTCGACTTCCAGAAGCCCTACGTGGAAGCCTGGCTGCAATTCATCGGCGTGACCGATGTGCATTCGGTAATTGTGGAGAAGACCATCCTGGGGGAAGACGTTGATCTTGGCGCGCGTGAGGCTGCGACTCAGCAGGCCAGAGGATTGGCAGATACTCTTTGTCGCTGACGGGTATTTATAAGGTACGGGCGCCCACTCAGGCGTGAGAGCCAGAGGCAGTTTTCGACCCAATGCTGCCGATGAAAGCCGGCAGAAATCGGTCAAAAGCAGTCGCAAACCCCGTGACACTTCGGGGCTTGCGACTAATTGCCAATACGTCCTTCAAACTCTCGGACGTTTGCTACGGGTATGCCTGTCGTGTTCATAGCAGAACGTGCAGGCCTAGTTTTGTACCTCAACCGCGTCGATATCCGGCGCGTCTGGGGCGTCCGGGGCGTCCGCCACATCCTCTCTGGCGTCCCTCGCTTCAACTTTGGAAGCCTCTCTGGCTGCGTTTGCCTCTACCTTGGCAGCGTCCCTCGCGGCATCTGCAGCAGCCCGGGCGGCATCTCTGGCTGCATCGGCTTCCGCTTTGGCGGCGTCCCTGGCTGCATCGGCAGCGGCCCGGGCAGCATCTCTGGCTGCATCTGCGCCTGGTATGCCAGCAGCTTTTGCAGCATCCCTGGCTGCATCCGCCTCAGCTCTGGCGGCGTCTCTGGCTGCATTTGCAGTAGCCCTTGCAGCATCGCGGGCTGCATCTGCATCAGCTCTGGCAGCATCTCTGGCTGCATTTGCATCGTTTCTGGCAGCGTCCCTGGCTGCATCTGCGGCATCGTTGTCATGCGCGTTGCCCGGGCCTCTGTTCCCGGCAACACCACCATGACCGTCACCGTCATGGCCTGTTGCACCATGACCACCACCATCTCCATGGCCGCTGCCACCGTGACCACTGCCTCCGGAGCCTCCACTACCGGAGCCGCCACCGCCACCGTGACCACCACCGCCTCCGCTGTTACCGCCGCCACCACCGCTGCCGCCATCTTTGGCATACACGCTGGAGAAACTACTGATGTAATCAGGCACTAGAACAGTCGATGCCGACAGGACCCCGCCAATTGCCAGAGCCAACAAACATTTCTTGATCAGCATGATGCACCTCCGCTTGGAGTTGCGCAGTCATGTCCCTATCGAACGCAATATCCAGTGAGTTCCCGGCCGCCCATTGGAGCGGCCAGCCAACCGGCACGGCCATAAATCTGCAGCATTAACCAGCAACTGCGGTTTCCGCACGATCCCTGAGAGCCAGTCAGCATCTTTGTGTGGGACGTTACCCCACATTTTTAGATAGGTGCTGTCAGCCCGAGTTCAACAAACGAATATCAGGACTGAAGCATGCGTTGAGCAAAAAGCCTCTAAAACTTCCGGACGCCAACAGTTTACCGCGAGCTGAATGCCTGAAATCCCCTGACCACACTGGGTCGAACACCTACCCTTTCGTACCAGCGGCGAAGCTTGGGCAAGCGATCCCACGGGATATCTGCCTCCACTGACGACATGATGCTGTAGGCCGCGATATCCGCGATGGAAAAACAGCTTCCCGCCATATAAGCATCAGCACTGACGAACTGCTCAGCCAACTCAATTGACGAAAGCATGCGCTCGACCAGCCGCGCAGAGCCGTCGTTGAGCCCTTGGCCGCGAAGGAAGAACGCCGAATGGCCCGGTGCGATGACATCGGTCAAAAAGAAGAAGAATCGCTCATACACCGTAGCTCTGTGGCCAGCGGCACTGGGCAAGAGCCGTTCTGGAGCCTTTTCGGCAGCGTAGAAAATGATCGCGTTCGACTGAGTGAGCACAAAGGCAGGCTCATCGCCCTTTCGTTCGACCAATACCGGGACCTTCCCAGCCGGATTCAGGGACCGATGATCCACCCCTGTTTGCTGGCCTTTTGAAAGATCCACCAGTCGAACCGTGTACGCCAGCCCCGCTTCTTCGAGGGCGATGGCTGCCCGGATGCAATTGCCTGTGGGCGCACCGTGTAATTCCAGTAAGGCGTTCATGACGTATTTCTTCCTCCTTGCGGGCTCAGTTCAGTCATCCGCTAAAGCGCGCCGACTGTCATACAAGCCAGGCCCGACGCTACGAGTCGTCACGCATAGACGTCTCGGTTTTGTTCGATGAAAGCCTGCACAGACGCAGATATCGACTAATTTTTTTGAAAAAGTCCGAACGGATTGACTCAACCTACACTGAGCTTGATAGGCGTCCGATTTACGCGTTGCAAGCCTTCCTGGCAGGGCAAGCGTATTGCGGTGAACGCTCCAGTCCTACCACTTATGCCTGAGTCGTTAATCATGGATGAAGTCACTACCGTGCCCTCGGATGATGTACCTGCTACTCAACACATAGTGCAGCGCAAGCTCGGACGCTGTCTGTTGCGCGTGCAACAATGCGAACAGCTGCTGAAAGCCATTGTCGCGCATTGCGAACTGACCGGTCTTGCAGATCAGCTGTCTAGCATCCGTGACCAGAAGGTCGAATGTGCAAAGAAAAAGACGATGGGTACGTTGATGGGGATGTTGACCGAAAGCTTTCTGACCCCGCCGCTCCCAAATGAAGAAGAGTCACAGACCGAAGCCGATGTCGGTGACCAGATCTGGCTCAGGCATCGATACCAGTTGGAAATGACAGCCGAGGACTACAAGATAATGAAGGCCGATCTCAAGGAGCTGGTTGACCTGCGCAATAGCCTGGTCCACCAATTCATTGAGCGTTTCGATCTCTGGTCTGAATCGGGCTGCCAGGCGGCGGATGGTTTTCTGGAGGAAAGCTACGAAACCATCAATCGGCATTGCCTGAGTCTGCAATGTTGGGCCAAAAACATGATTGAGGCACAAGCTAAATTGGCTTCGATTATACAGAGCCAAACATTTGAAGATGCTCTCGACGGTATCCGGGTGGATGGCTCAGTCGATTGACCTGGCAGTGGGATTTGCTGCTGTTTACGTGAAGCAGAAACGAAGCTTGCCGAAGGTGGCTGGACCCGACTGGAAGCATCCATTCGCTGGATTGGTGGTACCTATCCCGAGCAGACGCCCGAGCGCTACGGTTGCAGCAGCTGGAGGCGTGTCCTGCGCGAATCAATGCAGTTCGAAATACGAAAATTCCAGGCTGATAATGAACGTACTGCCGTCTGGTATCGCAGCAAGGTCAGCTGAATGGGAAACTGAATCGTCCCTCCTTTTGTAAACGCACTGAGTGACTGCTCCTGGCAAATAGTAGCCGTCTGCAAAAGGCAGCTATCGGCCAGGAGCGGTCATTCAGATGTGTCTACGAATCCTAGGGCAATTCAGTCGATCGAAACTAGATTATTAGCTGTGGTTCGCTGGGAGAGTAATATCTATCATGGTTTTTTTCTTGTAGCGCTAAATAATCCTCAATGTTTTTGAGTTCGAAAGGAGTATAAATGGTGCTTGCCATATTTACGCTCCCCAAAGCGACAATGGATGTTATGCTGTCAATGTAGTCATGCGAAACTTGATGCACCTTTAGTTTTTCGCCGCTTTTGAATTTTAGTATCGATGGGTTTGCGCTATATATATTTATGCTGCTATTGTAAAAGCCATGATTACCGACTGAAAAACCAATTGCATAATTATGAGCCAATGGGATATAAATATTTTTGTGATTTTTCCAATATGAGAAAACATTAGGCCCAATACTAAATACAGGCCTTAACTCGGAACTGTCGAATTCATATCCGGTATGGTAAACTCCATCAATATGAACACCTTTGAATAATTTGTTTTTTATCTCCTTCAACAAACCAAATGGAACAGGCAGGCCACCAGACTCTGCAAGTAAAAAAAGAACTAGCAGGGACTTTGCTTTCTCGCTCCTATCTGAACTTGACTCAAAAACCCTTTTGATTTTTTTGTATACCGCCGTATCATTTATATATTTAATACTGTCAGGTGGATTATTAATCATGCTCATAAATTCGGCTAGGCTTTCGTTCATGCGGCCCGCTAGCATATCAAAAAAACTTCTTTATCTTGCCCTTTATTTTGCGGATTATGGGAGTTCAGCACCATCTGAATAACCATAAAATTTAAAATCGTATCAAGTGCTGCGCAGCTATCGTTTTTGACATCGACCAGCAACTCAAATTCATTTCCATGAATTAATTTATTAAAGAGATGCGATGTTCTCGTCTCGTACTCGGAAAGCTCTGACTCTATATCAAATTTCTCACCTGAACTTCCATCAATTAACATAAAGCAATCTTTGCTGACCGCGACAGAAGATATTGGAAGTGGGAGCTCTCTGATTTCATTTTTTTTGTCAACGCCGAGATAAACGGTGTGGCACCATACTCGTTGCCTATCTTTTTTTTCCGTTGCGGTGTCATCACTCCTGAAATTTCTTAGAACCCACTGTGATAAAACATGTTGGTTGCGCCTGTATGTTATTTTGCCGGTCATTTCAAAGTCCTATGAATTGATTGCGATGCAAAAAAACCTCATCATATTAAAAGCTATGGGCATGCTGAAGGTCATGATGTTAAGCATTCATCCAACAAAACCGTCCATGTCAGCGCAATTCAAGGTTTGGCAATACTTTTAATAAGATTTTTTATGGTCGGATGATTTAACTTGTTGGCAAGCGGCGATACATAGTCGCGACCTTGCGTCCAATGCAGGTTGGTGTTGTAAATTAAACCCAGTAGAAAATAAACTTCCGGAATATCAATTCCGCAAGAAGCCGCAAAGTTCATTTTGTTTTTTGTCATTCTAACTTCATTCAGGAACTTATTTTTGTCTTCATCTCTGACTACAATATCATAAGTTAGGCGCTCTATCAGTATTCGTACGGCAAAGCAAATCGCAAGAGGATCATAATTTTTATTTGTTAGGTATCTGCTCAGTTCGTTACGTGTGTACTCATGGAAAGAATTTGACTTGCGCCAATCTGCCGGAAGAATGCGCGGCCATTCAGCCTCAGATATTTCTTCACTGTCTACATGATAGTGAAACCAGCATTTTTCGAGTCGATCAATGATCGACTTTTCTTCATCCCTTGCGGCTATGAGGCGCAGTGTGTTCTTAGCCTTGTCAGATGGCGCCGCCAACAAATAGCTAATTTGTATTTTGTGATTATTAAAGCAAAAGTCGAAAAAGACGCCAGGGTCTAGATGAGTAAGAATGACAGGATAAACAATCTGGCCGTTCTTTTTATAAGATTCTATGAGGGAGGTTACATAATATTGGAACGATACCAGATTAGCATCGTCTAGATAGTCAAACACTTCATCTATCAGTAGTAGGAGAGGCTTTTTAGATCCCTCGTACAACGCCTTGTGCATCTGAATGACAAGTGTGAGCAGGTCGCGTTGACCATTCGATAACTGGTGTGCTTTAGGAAAAACAACCGTCAGAGTTCCTTTGTTTTCTTTTAGTTTTGCCCACTCCCACGCAGAGCTACAAAATCCATTAAGCAGCTCTTGGTACTCATCCTTAGCCTTTACATAGGTGAGCCTCTCAATCGCGGCCTTAAAGCTATTTTGGTCGACGTTGTGCACTTTTGAAATCTGATACGCTGCAAGAAAGCCTTCAATTTCGCTGTCGACCAAACAGAGGTGGTGGAGAGCTTGAGCTGCTTGGTTTAAGGGGGCTATGGCACGCAGTCGTTCTATAAGATTTCCGTCAATCCATTGGCAAATTGCTTCGGATGTACCAACTTGATCATTAATCTCTTCGACAATTTTACGAATTAATTCATTGTTTCTGACTTGTATAAGCTTCGAGAGATCAACGCTTGAAATGGCGTCTGCGAGAAGTGGGTTGCTTAGCAGATCCGATATATTTGGTAAAATCTTTCCATTAGCCCCAAAGACTCTTTTCATCTCTGCTGGCCGGTAATCGAAAGATCTCTTCGCTGGAACTGAACAAATATCAATTGAATTTACTTCAAGACTTGCAACTGCCTGCGTGAATTTTCCTCTATTAATCCGAGTGGCCTTCGGTGCTAGACCGCTACGGATCACAGTCACATCAAAGTGAGTTCGTATATGGTTGCAAGCGGTGTTTGCCGTTAGGACTTTACCATCAAGTGTTATTGCAAGTGACGGTGCAAGATTCAGGTCTTCTTTATGATGATCGATTTGCTCTAATGTGAGTCGTCGACTGTTCATGCAAGAGAACGCGGTTGCAATCGAGCTTTTACCAAAACCGTTAGGTGCAACAAGTAGGTTTGGTTTGTTGGGACTGACTGTGACCTTTAAACGTTTGTGATCGATGCCTTTAATATTTTTTATTTCGATCATGCTAATGGTCATTGTTTCATCGTCCTTTATGTGGGGTTGTGTCTTTTTGGTTGCTGTTGCACCGCGTTTGCCATTATAGGTGCGCCACAGATGTATGGAGTGCGTTTTTTTGCAGCTCAATGCTGATTGAGTTTGAGCAACCGGTCCTGTATTTAACGTTTCAGCAGCGTCTGCTTCTGGCCGATTGCTGCCCTCCGCGACAGGCAGAAATCGGCCAAAAGCCGCCACCCACATTACCTGAGCAAACACAGGCAACTCAGTATCGCGCACAAGAAACCCGCAACCCGACCTACACGGAATTGCGCTTGCGCCGCGCCTCTTCATTCTCCGCCAACGCCTGTCGAACCAGCGCCCTCGCCGCCCACGCGGCGGTGTCGAGTGATTCTTCGACGCTCGCGCCACTGATATCGCGCACGGCGATCAACGCCTCGGTGCCGATGACGATCGACAGCGCCTGCTTCAGTCGTTTGCGTGCGCGGGGCGAGAGCACGTCCTTCAGCGAGTCGACGATCGGTTCGATGTAGCTCATGCGCCGGCCAGGGCGCAGGGGCTCGTGAGTCTCGCTTTCGAGCCACACCGACATGAACGAACGTTCCATCACGTGCAGGCCGATCTCGTCGTCGATCAAGAGTTTGTTCAACGCGTTCGCGGCCAGGCCGATGCCCTTGACCGGGTCGTCTCCCGGTCGCCAGAAGCTCTCCAGCGGCTTCATTTCACGATCCGCCGCCGTCTCGCTGATCAATGCCTCGGTCGAAGGAAA
>Ga0208635_100465_pt1 | contig 9639 bp, 12 predicted proteins | sample LakWasMe93_HOW11_2_FD_183915 | JGI IMG/M metagenome (GOLD analysis project Ga0208635, IMG submission 183915) | Freshwater sediment methanotrophic microbial communities from Lake Washington under simulated oxygen tension - Sediment Metagenome... | ecosystem: Environmental > Aquatic > Freshwater >...
GGGCTCTCATCGATGAGCAGATCAATCCCAACGAGCAAAAGAAAAACGCCAAGACACAGGCATACGCCGCGGCTAACGTAGAAGCCGAACAAATAAAAACGACGAAGGTGCAAACGCTGACCGTCCAAGATCTGGCCAAGGCCTGGCTGTTGGATGGCGTGGCGCGCAAAGATGGCAATGCTGAATTGCAGCGCCGTTTTAACAAGGACCTATACCCGGGGCTAGGTAAAACATCGGTGAGTAGTGTGTCCGAACACGATATTCGGGCGCTGATCCGAACGGTCGTCAACCGCGGCGCTCACCGACAAGCCATCAGTTTCTTCGCCGACCTCACCCAGATGTTCGGCTGGGCCAGGAAGCGCCAGCCTTGGCGGGCTTTACTGATCGAGGGCGATCCGACGGAACTGGTCGACATCTCCCCGTTGATCCCTGCCGACTACGAAGCGGAAAGAAGCCGCATCCTTTCCCCGGCTGAGCTGTTGGAATTGCACAACCGCTTCCAGCAAATGACCGCCGATTACAACGCCCTCCCCGTTGGTCAAAAGTACGAGGGTATTCGTCCATTAAAGAAGGAGACTCAACTCGCGCTCTGGATCAGCCTGGGCACCTTGTGCCGGATTGGCGAGTTGCTGCAGGCCGAATGGAAAAATGTCGATCTGGACCGGCAAACGTGGTTCCTCCCCAGTGAAAACGTCAAAGGCACCCGGGGCAAGAAACAAGACCACCATGTATTCCTCTCGCCCTTTGCCCTGCATTTCTTTCAGGAACTCAAGACCCTGACGGGAGATTCCCAGTGGTGCTTTCCGAACAAGCAGGATGATGGGCATGTGGACGTAAAAGTGGTGAGTAAACAGGTCGGCGATCGCCAGGCCCGATTCAAAAACCGCAAGGCCCTGTCCAGACGGCGTCACGACGATACCCTGGTACTGGCCGACGGGCAAAACGGCGACTGGACGCCGCATGACCTGCGCCGTACGGGCGCGACCATGATGCAGGCTTTAGGGGTCAGCCTGGACGTCATCGACCGCTGCCAAAACCATGTGCTGGCTGGTTCTCGGGTGAGACGCCACTACCTGCATCACGACTATGCCGACGAGAAGAAAAACGCCTGGAACCTGTTGGGCGATCGGCTCAGTGCGGTGTTGTCTTCAACCTATGAGCATGCGCCAAACGAGTCGATGTTGTCTTTTCCAGCTTATGCGACGACAGAGACGCGGACACCCTCATAGGCGGTTGCACCCAGCGCTCCTCGGAATTTAACATCCGCGACAACCAATGTTGTGACCTTACATTCGCGATGAGCAAAGTTGACAGACTGCATGTACACATTCGTAAGCTTCACCGTTGCGGAACTGTTCGAAAAAGTATGGCAAATGCCGATGGTCAAATTGGCCCACGACATTGGTGTTTCCGACGTCGCCGTCGCCAAAGCGTGCCGTAAAGCTGGCATCCCTCTCCCTGGCCGTGGCCACTGGGCCAAATCTGAAAAGCAGCGACAACGCAAACCCAAGCCTCCTAAGGTCGAAGGCAAGGTCCGATTCCAAGTGCTCGACCGTGACAACTCGCTCGCCACGACTGGCACTGATTTGAACTCACCTATAGTCCGGCGAACGATTGAAGCCCCCTCTCTATTAACCGAGCCTCACGCGCTTGTGAGTCAATGGCTAAAGAGCGCAACAACGTCGAAGCTCAAGGACGGCTACCTCGATTACGCAGGCAAGCTAGTCTTGAATGTGATGATTTCGTCGACAATGATCAAACGCTGCGCAATCCTTTTTGATGCGCTGATCAAAGAGAGTGAGGTTGAGGGTTATTCATGGAAGATCAACGCTGAAGGAAAAACCATTGTCACTGTTAACGACGAGCCGATGGCCGTGCGACTCATGGAGCGTTTAGACAAACATCCGATACCACCACCGCCTCCCCCCAAACGACGCCCTGGTGCTCCTTGGGAGCCTAATTTCATGTCCCTGCGAAGCCCGCAATTTGAATGGACCTCAACGGGTGAACTGACGTTTCAAATCGAAGCGCGGATGGATTACGGAGAACGGAAAAACTGGAAGGACACCAAGACCGCAAGCCTCGAGAAAAAACTTTCTAGCATCTTGGCGGGCTTGAGTTCCGCATCAGTTTCTATCAGAGCCCTCCGAGAGAAGGAGGAGGCAAGAGAACGTCAATGGGCTGAAGATGAATTACGACGTCTTGAACGAGCCCGTAATACAGAAACTCAACGTCGACTCAGATTAAGCCTCGTTAAATATACAGAGCGATGGGAGCGCGCCGAGCGCTTACGAAACTTCATAAAAGCGGTAGAAGATCGGCTGAAAATTACCCCATTAGCAGATCCAGAGATGGCACAACCCTGGATCGAATGGGCTCACAAACAGGCCGACCGACTGGATCCTATGCAAGGGAATCTGGCACTCATCACCACCTTGGACGTTCAGCTAGAAAGCTGGTTCAGTGGCTCCCACTACGGTCAAATGGAAAAAGGTTGGTGGTCTGAGTAGTTGACGATGAGCGGCGCAATTGTCATTCCTAGTTAATGCTGAACGGGCTTTCACAGCCGACGATGTAAATCTCAGGTAACGCGCCTTTGAATGGGCTCTGATCGGAACGTGTAGACAATTGGTCGACTCAAATTTTTCTGCTGCTACGCTGTCCTCTCACGGAGGAAAACCAATGCCTAATTCAGACCTGCTCCCTTCCCTGCTTTTCAAGATCAATCAAAACCAACTCGCCCTCGAGGCTGCCATCATGGAGCTAACACTCTGGGTCGAGCAGCGCGGATCCGCAGAAGTCGCCGATAACGTTCGCGGCGCCTTAGAAGCAATCAGTAGGAACGAAGAGTTTATCAATATGACACTCGCGGTGCTGATGGCGCCGGAGTGACTTCGTTTGCGAGTCACAAGGCGCGCGCGGCTCAATTCCTCCGGCGGTAAAAGTATCCAAACAATCCGTTGGATGACTGCTTAAAAATTACTTCTGCAACTCGACCGGATGAATCCATAGACAAAAGCGGTCATTCAGATTTATTCGGAATGTCGCGGCAACAGAGATTCCATTATCACACCAACACTCAAATTTGCGCTTACACTGAATTCCCCCATCAATAGGGATTCTGGAGAAGCCTCAAGTGAGCGTAAATTGGGAAGATCTATCGCCTATCAGCGGGAACGTAATCGTCATTGAGGACGATTCGGTTGTAAGTATGCTGCTGGCAGAAACGCTGACAGAGATAGGTTTTTCATCAGCGACCTTTGACAATGCTGTCGCAGCGCTAACCCACCTCAAAAATATGAAGGGCTGCTGCGCGCTGATCATCGCGGATGAGGGATTACCAGGAGGCATTCGGGGATCTGAATTTATCCAGAAGGCCAAAGAAACTTGGCCCACTATTCCTGCAATTCTGACTTCTGGGTTTCTCATAGATGAACAGGTTATCCCACAATCAACGGCTTATATCCAAAAGCCTTATACGCTGGATCAGTTAGAGCAGACCATTGCCATCGTGCTCCGGTCGCGGTAGGGAAGGCAGTTACCTGCCACTTCCCGCACAGATCCGTACGCGCGGAACTACCGCATACGGCTCCTGCCTCGGGTACGTGACGCGAAGCGATCCTCAGGATAAGGATGTGCAATTCTAGGTCTTGGTATGTAGAGGTCGGCAAGGCGTCCGTAGCATGACCATTGAAGCCGGTGACGCTGGCTGCGTCGCTCGAAGGCTTATGGCCATAGACGGCATACCGCCAATCGAAAACCACCCAGACGTATCAGGTTCCCCGGCACCGCGTGGTAGTTGAAGTACCCGCTGACCACCCGGGTAAGCCACTGACCCACGACTCGAACAGGATCATGACGTCGGCGTTTCAGCTCATCCCGAATAGCCAGCAGCGACGCATGCATTCGCTTCTTGACCCTCAGTCGTAGTATTTGAATCCACCGCTTCTGTTGGTACTGCAACAGTGTGTGTGAAGCTCAGAAAGTCAAACGTCTCCGGTTTACCTAACCCTCGCTTCCTACGATTTCTCGCAGCAAAACGACCAAATTCCATCAGCCGTGTCTTCGAGGCATTGAGGGATAAACCGAACCTGGCCAAGCGTTCCTGCAACTGCACCAGAAACTGCCGACCCTGCCATTGCGTCCTGAAACCCACCACGCTGTCGTCCGCGTAGCGCACAACAATCACATCGCCATGGGCATGCCGCTGGCGCCATTGCCTTACCCATAGATCCAGCACGTAGTGAAGATAGATATTCGCCAGCAACGGCGGTATCACTGCGCCTTGGGGCGTCCCCTTGGTCGCAGCCCCCCTACGGCCATCCTCTAAAACTCCCGCCTTAAGCCATTTGCAGATAAGTCCGAGCATGCGTCGGTCTGCAATCCGGTGTCCTAGAAACATCAGCATCCATTCATGGTCGATCTCATCAAAGAACGACGTGATATCCGCATCCAATATCCAATTCACCTTCTGGCCCTTGAGCGCGACCGTCAACGCATCCAGCGCATCGTGCTGTCTACGTCCCGGCCGAAACCCATACGAGAATCCTAGAAAGTCTTCTTAATAGATCGCATTCAAAACGGTAACGACCGCCTGCTGTACGATCTTGTCCTCAAGAGAGGCAATGCCCAGCGGACGCTGCCTGCCGTCGGCTTTGGGAATATAGACCCGCCGCGACGGCGTTGCCCGATAGGCTCCACCATGGAGCCTTGCGTGCAAATCAGTTACCCGCTGGAGAAGACCTTCCTCGTATTCCCGCCACGACATGCCGTCCACGCCTACCGCTGCATCGCGGCGCTGGGCATAGAAACTCTGCGCCAGTAACTGCGGTGTGATGTGGTGCAGCAAGGCCGTGAACTGCATGCCCTTGTTCCTTCGGGCTGCTTCACGTACACCTTCAAGTCCCATCGACGCGCAACTGATCCGGCTCAGTGTCCGGGGCGCGGGGGGCCTGTCGGTGTTTCCCTTGGCTACGTCCCTTTCCTCCACTATCTCTGCAGGGTCAGGCCCTTTGTTCGATGGCTTCTCAGGTACTACGGACGTATCCGACTTCTCAGCGGCGTGGGCAGCAGGGTTACGGCTTTTGACCTTTCCTGCTCCGCCCGGTGCTTGCGCACCGGGCACCGCTGAGATCTCCCAGTTTCTGTGCGAAGGACTTCCCGACGTGCGCAGGGTCTCCGACCGCGCGGGATCAGAGCATGACTGGCGTATAAGGCCATGCTCCGTATTGCCTTCTGCTTCGCTTAACAGCATCGGCATCCCGGATTCCTGATTACGCGGCTCGATGGCTGGCCCATCGGTTTCCCCTGCCAACGCTTCACCCTGCACCTCACGGTGCAACATGCATGACTCGGGGTCTGGTTGATTCGCCATTTCTTACCAGCATCGAACTTTCATCGACTATCCTCCGCCAGCTTTAACTGGCGCACTAAGCGTTCGGCGAATACACCATCCTAAATCCATCGCCCTAAGCGGATGGCGTAAGAAAGGCGTGTTTGCCGGACGCTTACGGATGGCGCAGCGCCGATAGATAAACAATAGAGGTCGCCATACCGGACGCTAAACTGATTGTCGACGTTAACAAAAAGAGCCCACGCAGGGCTCTTCCTACTCGAAACGATCTTATTGAGCGCGCCATGACTCGACAACATCTGCGCCAAACTCGGTTTTCCACTCTTTCAATTGGCGATGATTACCACCCTTCGTTTCGATCAACTCACCGGAATTCGGGTTCTTGTAGATCTTCACATTGCGAGCTTTGCGGACCACCTTCGGTGCTGCTTCACCTGTTGAACGCCTACTAGCGTGAGGATCAAGTAAGTTGATGACGTTCCGCAGACTGAAGCCGTACTCACCCAGCAAGGCACGGAGCTTGTTTTCAAAGTCCATTTCTTGCTGCAGGCCGGAATCGCCTTTCATCGACTCGAGCTCGGCGAGTTGTGCGGCCAGTTGTTGTTCAAGTTTGCGAAATTCAGCCAAACGAGACATGAAAAATTCCTTAAGGTTTAGGGCGGCGCGGAATGCACATTCTTCATGCTAAGTGATGAATTGATTTTCGTCACCCATGCCTCTTTTAAACTGGCCAATGGAAACTGGCAAAGTGCGTGATACGACTCAATAGTCGTGAAGCTCAATATCTCCAGAAAACTGGAGTTACGAGCACCAACACAGTTAGGATTTCCAGCCTACCAAGGAGCATGCCTACGGTCAGTAGCCATTTGGCGGTATCAGGTAGTGATGAGAAATTACCTGCCGGCCCAATGATCGTGCCAAGCCCTGGCCCGACGTTACACACCGCCGTAGCGGCGCCACTCAAAGCAGTCGTCCAATCAAGCCCAATGAGAGCCAAACCCAAGGCGATAGCGGCAATAGTGATGGTGAAGAAAAATGAGAAGGTCAAAAGCGAACGCAAGATCTCCTCGTCAATGGGATGACCGTTGTATTTCTTCTGAATCACGGCCCGAGGATGGATCAGCTGCTTCAAACTACTTACCAGTAAGGCGCCAGCAACCTGAAAGCGGAAAATTTTGAGACCTCCAGCCGTAGAGCCCGAACATCCACCGACGAAGGTCAGATAGAAAAAGAGCAAGACGGCGAAGCTGCCCCATAAGGTGTAATCGCCAACCGCAATTCCGGTGGTCGTGACGACCGAGGTCACATTGACTGCCACGATACGAAACGCTTCCCACCATCCGTAATCGCTGTGAAAATACAGCCAAGTGCCCACCGCCAGCCAGGTGACGATCAAGAACCCAATAAATCCGCGTACCTGGTGATCCTTTATCAGCGCACGCCGATGACCGCGCAACATTGCGACGTACAAGGTAAAGGGCAGACTACCCAGAATCATGATGACCACCGCCACCCAGTGAATCGCTGGCTGCGTCCAGTGCCCAAGTGAGGCGTCCGACGTTGAGAATCCTCCAGTAGAGATCAACGACATGGCGTGGTTGACCGCTTCAAACGGTGTCATCCCCGCGATCCAGAGCGCCAGAGCTCCGGCACCCGTGAGTCCCAGATAGAGAATAAGGATGTACTTGGCGGCCACGTGGGAACGTGGCGTCACTTTGTCCGACCAGTCTGAGGACTCAGTCTGGAAAAGACGCATGCCACCCACTCGCAACAGTGGAAGGATCGCCACAGCCATGCCAATGAAGCCGATACCCCCGAGCCAGTGCAGCATCGAGCGCCAGATCAACAATCCAGGTGAAGCCGTATCCAAACCACTCAGGACAGTCGAGCCTGTGGTTGTAATGCCGGACATCGTTTCAAAAAAAGCGTCGGTGTAACTGATGTGGCTGATGAACACCATCGGCAACGCCGCGAAGGTACACACAACCACCCAACTGCCTGTCGTCAGTAGGTACATATCCCTCGGACGAAGTTGGGCAGTATCTGGACGCCCTCGCACGATCAACAAGAGGCCACAGATGAAGGTGATCAAACTCGACCATAGAAACGCGGGAATGTCATCGTTGTGCTCGTAGGCCACGAGCGTAGCCATAGGAATGGCCATGCTTACGGCCAGCGTGATCAGAAATACACCCAGGATGAAACCGATAAGCCGCATTGCCGCGATGGACATAGAAATAGCCTGCCAAATTGAAGCGGAGCAGCCTTTTCAATCAGGCTTCAGACCGTTAACGACCACCCAACTCGCAATCGAAGAAATTAGTGAATATCTGCGACCTTTTTTGAGAGATGGCTCCTACGAATAAAAAACCCGGCACAGGGCCGGGTTTACCTATATTCCCCGACTGCGCAGTTCCCAAATGAGAGGGATGGAGAACTGACTGAGAAACACAGGTCGCCGATATTGCCAAAGCATATTTTGTAAAGCAATCCATCTATAAAAATGCTACGCCGGCTAGCGGTTGCCTTCGCAATGCTGGACATAGGGACCGCGACCATCAGCGCTCCGACGGCGTTCCCTTGCGCGCCGGGCGAAACCCTGTTTGTCAACGATGCCCACCCGGACCTCAAGACCTCATGGAACACGCCGTGCCGTTCGACGGCAGCATGGACCTGGATGGTGACGGTAATAAGCAGAACCACAACGCGATCCTGCCGACCCAAGGCATTGCCGAGCGCTTCGACATCGTCGTCAACTTCGCCAAAAACGGGATCAAGACCGGTGACAAGCTGTACTTCGTCAACCTGATGGAACACTAGACCGGCAAAGACCCAGAGAAAAACAGGTTGAGCCTAGCCGACGTTCTGTCCGAGAAGTACAAAGCGGTGATCAAGCAAGGCAGCAAAGGGCCTGAGTGGGACAAGGGCGACCCCGTGGTGGGCAAGTTCATGCAAATGATTGTGCAGCCTTATAGCGGCACGGATGTGAGCATGAACCCGGCCGACTACGAGCCGGCCAAACCGGGCAAAGCCGCCGGTAAAACCATGATCCCACTGACTCTCGACCGTGACGATCCGGCAATCCAGGCCAAGCTGAAACTGGCGCGGCATAGTGAGTTCATTTTCGGCCGTTCCGGCGGTACTGATGAAGCTCCGTGGACCATCAAGACTGACGGCGGCTTCGGCTACAGCATGGACCCGCGTCGACTCAACGCCGCCCCGCAACTGGCCAACGGCCCGACTGATGGCGGATACGTCGGCGACGGCACCCTGGAGGTGTGGAAATCAAGAACGGCGGCAAAGGCTGGAACCACCCGGTGCACGTGCATTTCGAGGAAGGCATCATCCTCAGCCGCGACGGCAAGGCGCCACCGGAATGGGAAAAGGGCGCGTGCAAGGATGTGTATCGCATCGGCGAAGGCATCGACAGTTCGGTGAATGTAGAAATGGCGATTCACTTCCGCGAGTTTGCCGGGACCTACATGGAGCACTGCCACAACACTCAGCACGAGGACATGTCGAGGCTGCTGCGTTGGGATATCGAACATCCGGGCCAGTTCCAGTTGATGCCAACGCCACTGCCCGGCTGGGACGATGTCACTTACGTCAACTCCACCGCGCTGCCGACTTTTCGCAGCGGCGACGGTAACGGAAACAATGACGACGATGATGACCAGGGTTCGAACAAAAAACCTGTCGCCAATCCGGACAGCGCCGCCAGCAGTAATGGGCAGCCGGTGACCATCAACGTGTTGGCCAACGACACCGACCCTGACGGCAACCTGCCGCTCAAAGTAGTCGGCCTGGAGCAGCCGGACTCCGGGCCGGGCACGGTCAGCACCGACGGCGTACGTGTGATCTATACGCCACCGGCCAGCGCCCCCGCGCGGTTCACCGCGACCTTCACCTATCAGGTCAGCGACGCCAAGAACGCGGTCTCGCCACCAACCACAGTCTCCGTGGCAGTATCGCCAGCGCCGGTGGTCAACGAAGATCTGGTGGTCACCAGCGCGACGGTATCGGCCCGCAGCAACAACCGTTACACCTGGGACCTGGCGGGTACCACGTCGAAGGGGACCGGCAATACGCTGACAGTCACGGCGATGACAACCGCAGGGCCACTCAACCTGGGCAACGCGATCCTCACGCCAACCGGTACAGGGGCGCGCTGGCGGGTATCGGTGACCACCACCGGCAGTGGTCCATCGTCTAACCCGACTGCGACCATCAGTTCGACATTCGGGAAGAGCAATACGGTCCCGATCAGCAATCGGTGAATTTTATCT
>Ga0208635_100470_pt1 | contig 9538 bp, 11 predicted proteins | sample LakWasMe93_HOW11_2_FD_183915 | JGI IMG/M metagenome (GOLD analysis project Ga0208635, IMG submission 183915) | Freshwater sediment methanotrophic microbial communities from Lake Washington under simulated oxygen tension - Sediment Metagenome... | ecosystem: Environmental > Aquatic > Freshwater >...
TTCGGCATCGGCATGCGCACCAGCCACGGCTGCTTCCGCATGTTCAACAACAACGTGCTGCAAATGGCGGGCATGGTGCCGGTCGGCACGTCAGTGCGCATTCTCAACGACCCGTACAAGTTCGGTGTAAGTGGCGGCAAGGTGTATCTGGAAGCGCACACGCCGCTGGACGACAAGGGCAACCCGTCGGTCGTCGACAAGCACACGGCTGTGATCAACGCGATGCTCAAGCGCGAAGACATCACCAACAACCTGCGCATGAACTGGGATGTGGTGCGTGATGTGGTTGCCGCTGAAGATGGCCTGCCGGTGGAAATCGCCGTGCCAAATACTTCTGCGCCGATGGTGACGAGTGCACCGATCGATCCGTTGCAGTAAGGCTTGAACAGAACCCGCCGGCGCTGAGAGCGTCGGCGGGTTTTTTATTGACTGGGCAAACGCCGGGCAATAAAAAAGCCGACCCAAAAAATGGGTCGGCTTGATAACAACCCCGAAGGATTATTACTTGCGGCTAGCTTTTTCCAGCATGCGCAGAGCACGCTCGTTAGCTTCGTCAGCAGTCTGTTGTGCTTTTTGAGCAGCAGCCAGAGCTTCATCAGCTTTACGGTAAGCTTCGTCTGCACGAGCCTGGGAGCGAGCAGCTGCGTCTTCAGTAGCGGTCAGACGTGCTTCGGTTTCTTTCGATACGCTGCTGCAACCGGTAGCCAGAACTGCGGCCAGAGCCAGAGCAGAGAATTTCAGAACGTTGTTCATCGTGTTCCCCTTCAAGGACTTTCTATTAAAGTAGCTGTCTCCTCAGAGTGAGGAAATAGCCGGCGTACATACTACCCATTACTTGTCGTAAGTAAACTGACGTAAAGCAAGAAGCAAAAAAAATTGTAGGCGTTGATTCTTTTTCGAGCAACTTTTACTTGCGATTGATTAAAAAATATCCAGCTGCAAGGCCCGAGTTGAGCGAGTTGGCACGAAAAAGTTCCCGGAGGCAGGACTGTTTTCCCCATCTTGGCTAAAGTCTGTCTAGATGGATTCGTCTACACTTTTGTTCGGAATTTGCGCGACACCTCTCAAACTCTTTCGCCTAGTTGAGGTGACTTAATAGAGGGGCGCTCGTCTTAAGTCTCAACATCCGGCGATGTTCAGGCTATCGACCCGCAGAGCGCTTCGGTCTAGCCGTCCCTGCGTAACCCGGAGCAGCACCCGCCCAACCCTGCGTGATGACGAGCGCACCTTGAGCATTTCTGCCAATGGTGCCTACTATTTGATACGTGCTCGGTTGCGCGAGATCGGTGCAGCTCTTCTCGGTGTCCATTCAGGCACGGGGGTGGCGTAGATGTTCCTTCGCCGGAAAAACATCGGTAAGGTAGGGGTCAGAATTCAAGACCCGCAGAGGAGTTGTGATGAGCGAGGCGTTGTCCATCAACCATGACCAGGCAGGTCATCAGTTCGAGACCAATGTGGACGGTCATCGTGCCTACCTGACCTATATGGATCTGGGGAAACAGACTCTGGATATCTATCGCACCTTCGTGCCCAATGCATTGCGTGGTCGCGGCATTGCGGCAGCCTTGACCGAGAAGGCGCTGGAATACGCCGAGGAAATGGGCTACACCGTGATTCCATCGTGTTCCTACGTGGAGCGCTACATGGAGCGCCACCAGCGGCATGCGGCCAAGCTGAGCCAGTAAAACGAACGCATAAAAAAAACGCCGGGTTAAGCCCGGCGTTTTTGTGTGCGCTGAACAGTGATCAGGTGCGATCACGTTTAGGCAGCACATCCTTGAGCTTGGCGTGCATGCTGCGCAAGGTGTTTTCGGTGGCGGACCAGTCGATGCAGGCATCGGTGATCGACACGCCGTATTGCAGGTCGGCGAGGTCTTTCGGGATCGCCTGGCAGCCCCAGTTCAGATGACTTTCGACCATCAGGCCGATGATCGAACGGTTGCCTTCGAGGATCTGGTTGGCGACGTTCTCCATCACCAGCGGTTGCAGGGCCGGGTCCTTGTTGGAGTTGGCGTGGCTGCAGTCGACCATGATGTTCGGCTTGATCTTCGCTTTGTTCAGCGCTTGTTCGCACAGTGCGACGCTGACCGAATCGTAGTTCGGCTTGCCGTTGCCGCCGCGCAGCACCACGTGACCGTAGGCATTGCCCTTGGTGGTAACGATCGACACGCCACCTTCCTGGTTGATCCCCAGGAAACGATGCGGGCTGGAAACCGATTGCAGGGCGTTGATCGCCACGGTCAGGCCGCCGTCGGTGCCGTTCTTGAAGCCGACCGCCGAGGACAGGCCGGAAGCCATCTCACGGTGAGTCTGGGATTCGGTGGTGCGCGCGCCGATGGCCGACCAGCTGATCAGGTCCTGCAAATATTGCGGAGAGATCGGGTCAAGGGCTTCGGTCGCGGTCGGCAGGCCCATTTCGGCCAGGTCCAGCAGCAGCTGACGACCAATGTGCAGACCGTCCTGAATCTTGAAGGAGTCGTCCAGGTACGGGTCGTTGATCAAGCCTTTCCAGCCGACAGTGGTGCGTGGCTTCTCGAAATACACGCGCATGACCAGATACAGCGTATCGGACACTTCCGCGGCCAGCACTTTCAGGCGCTCGGCGTATTCGTGGGCAGCCTTGATGTCGTGGATCGAGCACGGCCCGATGACGACAAACAGGCGGTGGTCGGTGCCATCAAGAATGTTGCGAATGACTTCGCGACCCTTGGTGACGGTGCGCAGGGCAGCGTCGCTCAGAGGGATATCACGCTTGAGCTGGTCAGGAGTGATCAGCGTCTCGTTGGAGGCGACGTTTAGGTCGTTGATCGGTAAATCAGCCATCGTTTACTCGTCAGGTCACGGGTGCCGGCCGCCAGCGAACCCGCGCGGCGGAGCACAGCAAATTAAGCGCGTCGGGGAGCGGAACCTTAGCGCGTTACACCGTGGCTCGACAATGGGCAGACAGCGGTTTAAGGGCCATTCGCAACGAATTGATGACGTCCCTTAATCCAGCACCGCCTGCGCAAATGCCTTGCGAACCGTGTCGTGGGAGAACTCGTCGGCGTGCTGCTGGACCCATTCGAGGGCCAGCGCCTGGGTTTCCTGCAGGTCGTCGTGGGCGTCATGCAAGCGACAGTAACGCTCGATCTGACACACCTGTTCGCCCATTCGGGCACTGAACATCATCTGCTCGTCAACAAAGGCAATGCCTACCAGGTAGCCGCGCTTGCGTCGCAAGCACCAGGCCACGTAGCCCAGAAAACGCATATCGGGGTTCAAGGTCGGCATGCGGACTTCCAGCGCGGTCCCGTGACGCCAGGCGCGGTGGTAATTGCAAGCCATGCCCCCGAGGCTGATAGTGTGCAGCTGTTGCCGTGAAATACACTCAGGTTTTAGCAACGTTAATTCGACGGGTACATCGTCAGGATGAGGAATAAAACGTCCCATGAGCACGGACTCCATGTGTCGGCCATCTGACATTGTTTCCCCCAGTATAGTGGTCGAATTGGCACTGACCGATTTCGACGCCGACCAACGGTTGCTGGCGATGAGCGGCGTTTCGCTGGTTGTTTTTACCAGCGTCGGCTGCGCCAGTTGCCGTTTTGCCCGAGAGCAATTGCCCAGGCTCGATCTGGATGTCGATCGCTTGTGCTGGATCGATGCCGGGGACAACGGCGGGGTGGTCGAGCGTTATCAGGTCTTTCATTTGCCGGCGCTGTTTGTGGTGCGCGACGGCGAGTTCTTCGGGGCACTAAAATCACGCCTGACCGCTACCGAGCTGAATGAAGCCGTAGGTCAGGCGTTGACGAGAACAGCAGAGGAGTTGCCATGACGGCTGCAGTTGCCAAACCGACCATCGGTATTATCGGAACCGGTGCGATTGGCGGGTTTTACGGGGTCATGCTGGCGCGTGCCGGCTTCGATGTGCACTTTCTGCTGCGCAGCGAGTTTTCGGCGGTGGCCGAGCACGGACTTCACGTCGACAGTGCACCGCACGGCGCACTGACGCTGAATCCGGTTCAGGCCTATTCGTCGGCCGAAGACATGCCGCCCTGCGACTGGTTGCTGGTCGGCGCGAAGACCACCAGCAATGCCGGTCTGGCGCCGGCGATCATTCAAGCCGCAGCGCCGAATGCCAAGGTACTGCTGCTGCAAAACGGCCTGGACGTCGAAGACAGTCTGCGGGCATTGCTTCCCGATACGCTGCACCTGCTTGGCGGGCTTTGTCTGATCTGCGTGCATCGCACCGGCCCGGGCGCGATCACCCATCAGGCCCTCGGCGCTGTGAACGTCGGCTACCACAGTGGCCCCGCTGGCGATGAGCAGGCGCGCATGGCGATTGTCGAGGAGGGCGCCGGGTTGTTCCGCAGCGCCGGCATCGATTCCCAGGCCATGGCGAACCTGCAACAGGCGCGCTGGCAAAAACTGGTCTGGAATATTCCTTACAACGGCCTCTCGGTTCTGCTTGGGGCGGGCACCACAGCGTTGATGGCCGATGTCGACAGCCGCGAACTGATCAAGGCCTTGATGGCCGAAGTGGTCCGGGGCGCGAAGGCCTGCGGTCACGACATGCCGGCCGGTTATGCCGATTATCTGTTCATGATGACCGAGAAAATGCCGGACTACTGGCCGAGCATGCACCACGACTTTTTGCACAAGCGACCGCTGGAACTGGCGGCCATTTACGCCCGGCCACTGATGGTGGCCAAGGCTGCCGGGTGCGAATTGCCGCGAATCGAAGCGTTGTATCGCAGTTTGAGTTTTATCGATCGACGCAACACCTGAGTCGATCAACCCGAGGGGGAAGGGCATGGCAAAGACGATTGACGACAAACTGGTACTGGCGATTTCTTCGCGTGCGCTGTTCGACCTGAGCGAAAGCCACAAGGTTTATCTGTCGAGCGGCGTCGAGGCCTATCGGCAATATCAGATCGAACATGAAGACGAAATCCTCGAGCCCGGCGACGCATTCCCTCTCGTTGAAAAACTCCTGAACCTGAACGCCAGCCTCGGCCGCGCCAGGGTCGAGGTGATCCTGGTGTCGCGCAACAGTGCCGACACCGGGCTGCGGGTGTTCAACTCGATTCATCATTATGGGCTGGCGATTTCGCGCGCGGCATTTGTCGGCGGGCGCAGTCCGTATCCGTACCTCAAGGCGTTTGGCTGCGACCTGTTCCTCTCGACCCATGCCGAAGACGTGCGCAGCGCACTGGATGCCGGGTTCGCGGCGGCGACCATTCTGTCGGGCGGCGCCAGCCGTGCGGCCAGTGATGAGTTGCGGATTGCCTTCGACGGTGATGCCGTGCTGTTTTCCGACGAGTCGGAGCGGGTTTATCAGGCCGGCGGCCTTGAAGCGTTCCAGGCCAGCGAACGCGAAAGCGCCCGCGAGCCCTTGCGCGGTGGGCCGTTCAAAGGCTTTCTCGCGGCGCTCAATCTGTTGCAGCGCGAGTTCCCGGAGGACGACTGTCCGATCCGTACCGCGCTGGTCACCGCGCGTTCCGCACCGGCTCATGAACGGGTGATTCGGACCCTGCGCGAGTGGGATATTCGTCTGGACGAATCGCTGTTTCTGGGTGGCCTGACCAAGTCCGCTTTCCTTGAAGCCTTTGCCGCTGACGTGTTTTTCGACGATCAGGCCGGCCATTGCGAGTTGGCTCGCGAGGTGGTCGCTACCGGCCATGTGCCGCATGGCATAAGCAATGAGCAAAAGGTTTAAGCCCGCCGTTCAACGCGTTACGCGGGACGTCGCACTCGCCAAGGCACTGCTAAGCTGAATCAATCTCCGCCATGTTGGCACTCGAGGAGGTCATATGATTCGTTCGATGCTCTATGCCACTGACCTCGGCCTGTACGCCCCTTTGGTGATGCAGCATGCCCTGGAGCTGGCTCGAACATTCAATGCCGACCTGTATGTGGTGCACGCGGTTGAACCCATGGGGCTGTTTGCCGAATCGGTGCTTCAGAGTTACCTCGATGAGCAGGCGCTGAACGAGTTTCACAGTCAGGGCCTGAACACCGTGATCGCCAATATCGAGCAGCGCGTGCTCGACAGTTTTCGTGAAGAACTGGGGGATGAAGGGGAGCAGGATCTGGAGCGGATACAAGCGGTGCGGGTGCTTCAGGGCGATCCGTCGCAGGTGATTCTCGAACAGGCGCAGAAACTCTCCGTGGATTTGTTGATCGTAGGTAGTCATAGCCATGGTGCTGGTGCGGAAACGCCTTTGGGGCGGACCGCAGCGCGGGTGTTGCAGTTGGCTCGGGTCCCGGTCTATCTGGTGCCGCTGGTGGAACGCCGTCGCCAAGGGGATCGCTAGTACACGAATAGTGGCAGTTTGATAAAAAAGTTCTAGATTTATTCTTCAAACCATTAATATAGTTATATACCGTCGCTGATGCCCGTGGCGTCTACCTGCTTTGAGGGATTCATATGAAGCTTCAACAATTGCGCTACATCTGGGAAGTGGCGCACCACGACCTCAACGTTTCCGCTACAGCCCAAAGCCTTTACACCTCGCAACCGGGCATCAGCAAGCAGATCCGTCTGCTGGAAGACGAATTGGGCGTCGAGGTTTTTGCTCGCAGCGGCAAGCACCTGACCCGCGTCACCCCGGCCGGCGAGCGCATCATCACCACCGCCGGCGAGATCCTGCGCAAGGTTGAAAGCATCAAGCAGATCGCCCAGGAATTCTCCAACGAGAAGAAAGGCACCCTGTCGATCGCCACCACGCACACCCAGGCGCGTTATGCGTTGCCGCCGGTGATCAGCAATTTCATCAAGCAATACCCGGACGTTGCGCTGCACATGCACCAGGGGTCGCCGATGCAGATCGCCGAAATGGCCGCTGACGGCACCGTCGATTTCGCCATCGCGACTGAAGCGCTAGAGCTGTTCGGTGACCTGGTGATGATGCCGTGCTACCGCTGGAACCGCTGCGTGGTCGTGCCTCAGGGCCACCCGCTGACCAAGCTGTCGAAGCTGACCCTCGAAGCGCTGGCCGAATACCCGATCGTGACTTATGTGTTCGGTTTCACCGGCCGTTCGAAACTCGACGAAGCCTTCAGCCATCGCGGCCTGACGCCGAAAGTGGTGTTCACCGCCGCCGACGCCGACGTGATCAAGACTTACGTTCGCTTGGGGTTGGGCGTGGGCATCGTGGCGAAAATGGCGGTCGATACCAAACTCGATAATGACCTGGTGGTGCTCGATGCCAGCGAATTGTTCGAATCCAGCATCACCAAAATCGGTTTCCGTCGCGGCACCTTCCTGCGTGGCTTCATGTGCGACTTCATCGAGAAGTTCGCCCCGCACCTGACCCGCGAAGTCATGGCCAAAGCCATTCAGTGCCACAACAAGCAGGAACTGGAAGAGCTGTTCGACGGCGTCGAACTGCCGGTCCATTGATCTCCCGCTAAACCACCTCGGTAACAGAAAACTGTTGCCGAGCACCCGCCACCAGAATCTCCACCTCGTCCCCCTCGAACTTGCCCAGCAGGCTTTTGCCCAGCGGCGAGCGAGGGGTGATGACGGTAATCCACTGCCCCACTAGATCGACCTTCAAACCCGCCGCGTCGGGCGCCAGGAACAGCCATTGCTCACGTCCCTTTTCGTCTTCGAGACCGAGCAGGGCGCCGACTTCGATGCCGCGCTGGTCGTCATAAGGCCGCAGCGTCAGGTTCTGGCACAGCGTCAGTGACTGCCTGATTTCCTCCACGCGCTTTGCCTGCCCGGCCGCCAGATATGACGCCTCCAGACCCAGGGTGTCGTACTTGTTTTCGGCGATGTTTTCTTCATGGGTCGCCGTTTCGTAAGCGGTTTGCGCGGCACGCTCGGCAATGTCGAGATCGATCCGCAGCTTGTCGATAATCAGTTGGTGGACGGTTTGCTTATTCATGATCAATCGCAGAATTGCAGGACATTGGCGCGGCTTTTTTCGCTCGGTGCGGTGCGGTCCTGTTGCAGCCAGAACTGGCAATTGGGGTTCGACAGATTGCGGTTGCTGCTGCGCGCCTGATCCAGCCGTTGTGCCTGTTCGTTCTTGCGCAGGTTCTCTTCGTATTGCTGGAAAATCGGGCTCTGCGGCGGAATGTCCGGCACCGGTTGCACCACTACCGGCGGCTTGGCCAATTGCTCCACCGCTTGTGCGATGGGCGCCAGTTGCTCACTGAACAACAGGCGCGAGGCGAGCCAGCAGGTCAGTGCGATCGCGAGGAAACCCAGCCACAATCCGAGGGCGATACTGCCCGTCAGTTGCAGGGCATTAAGCTGGATCGGCAAGCGGCGGCGCGGATTGGGACGGTAGGGCATGACTGCCTCCTGGCGGGTGGTCGCGGGCGAGTGGCGATTGTCGCATGAAGATTAATCGCCGTCGGCTCTTCTGCACGGGGTAATTTATGCGGACAATCGGCGCCTTTGCCAACGGGAGCCTGGAATGCCTGAAATGCCTCAAATGAAAAACCGCAGGCGCTGGGATATTTTTTGCACCGTGGTCGATAACTTTGGCGACATCGGTGTGACCTGGCGCCTGGCCCGCCAATTGGTGGCCGAACATGCGATGGACGTGCGTTTGTGGGTCGATGATTTGCGGGCCTTCGAGCGTTTGTGCCCAGCCATCGATCTCAATCTTCCACAGCAGTGGCAGGAGGGGGTCGAGGTGCGCCAGTGGACGGCCGACTGGCAGTCGACTGACGCGGCTGATGTGGTGATCGCCGCGTTCGCCTGCCAGTTGCCGAGTGCTTACATGGAGGCCATGGCTGCGCGGGAGAAGCCGCCGCTGTGGTTGAACCTCGACTACCTGAGCGCAGAAGATTGGGTCGTTGGCTGCCACGGCTTGCCGTCGGTGAAGTACAAAAACGTGCAGAAATTCTTTTTCTTTCCGGGGTTCCAAAAGGGCACCGGTGGCTTGCTGCGTGAAAGCGGATTGCTGGAACGGCGTCGGCAATTTCAGCAAGACCCCGAGGCTCAGCGCGCATTCCTGCAAGGTGTAGGGATTGACCGGGCGCAAGGCGCGCAGTTGATTTCGCTGTTCGCCTACGAAAATGCCGGCCTGGCCAGTTGGCTGGATGTCCTGGCCGCAGATTCCGTGACCACGCATCTGCTGGTGCCCGAAGGGCGGATTCTCGGTGATGTCGAACGTTGGCTCGGTGTCGAGGGTTTGGCGGCTGGCGCGGTGCATGTGCGCGAGTCCTTGACGGTGCAGGTGCTGCCGTTCGTCCGACAGGATCAATACGATCACCTGCTTTGGTGCTGCGATTTCAACGCCGTACGCGGCGAAGATTCGTTTGTCCGCGCGCAATGGGCAGGGCGGCCGCTGCTCTGGCACATCTATCGGCAGGACGAAGACATTCACCTGGACAAGCTTGAAGCCTTCCTCACGCTTTACACAAAAGGCCTGTCTGCGCCTGCCCGCGAGGCGATCAGCGGTCTTTGGCGAGAGTGGAATGCCGGGCATGATATGTCCGGCCATTGGGCTACGACCCGTAAACACTGGCCAGAACTGCAAAAACACGCCGAAGCGTGGTGTCTGGAACAGGCTTTGCAGGCTGATCTTGCCGCAGC
>Ga0208635_100477_pt1 | contig 9392 bp, 7 predicted proteins | sample LakWasMe93_HOW11_2_FD_183915 | JGI IMG/M metagenome (GOLD analysis project Ga0208635, IMG submission 183915) | Freshwater sediment methanotrophic microbial communities from Lake Washington under simulated oxygen tension - Sediment Metagenome... | ecosystem: Environmental > Aquatic > Freshwater >...
TAATCCTTGTTGTCTGGTTCCAGCTCCACGGCTTTGGACAGGCCGAGCAGGGCGAACTCACTCTGCCCGTGATGCAGCAACCAGAGCCCCAAGGCATGTTGCAGGTAGGCGGAATCGGGTTGAGCCTTCAACTGTTTGGCCAATAGCAGCCGGGCGGCTTCGCCTTGGCCCTGTTTGTCCAGCACCTCTATCTGCATCACCAGTGCCGGCAGATTGCCAGGCGCCAGGCGCAAGGTGTTCTCCAGCGCCTGTTGCGCCGCCTTGAATTCGCCGTTGTGCAAGTGCAGCCGGGCCAGTTGGTACTGGTTGTCCGCGCTGTCGGGCGCGCTCGTGAGCACTTGCTCCCACGCGTCGATCGCCTGTTGCAACGGACCAAAATACAAACCAAGGTCGTCCGGTGACAATCCAAGCAATGCGTTCACGGCGGTAAACCGCACGTTTTGTTCGCTGTCATCGAGCAGCGGGCCCAACAACAGGCTGCGCTGCCCGCTGGGGACTAAACCGCTGATGCTCTTGATCGCCGCGATGCGCACCTCGGCCGCAGGGTGTTGCAGGTCTGCGTCTGCCAGTTTCAGGGCGAGCGGGCTAGGATAATTGGGCAGTTCGGCATGCAGCCAGACGCGGCGTTTGGGCGAAATGTCAGGACGCCCCAATTGCTGGTACAAAACCCGCGCGGCGCCCGGTTGCCCCGCCCGCGCCTGGTTCAGCGCTTCGCTGTAACCTCGCTTGATCGCCTCCGGCACCACAGGCGTTGTGCTGCGCAGCAACAGCCACGCAAGGCCGATGGCAAACAGGACACAAAAGCTGATGATCAGGTAACGGCGGGACTGGGGCATGCAGGAATCCGGTAGCAGGCAAGCTTTTGAAGGCTGCCAGCTTCGGTCAGGCCGGGCTGTGAGTCAAACCCTGAGGCCATTACGCGGCGAATAGTCAGTATTTTCCCTACAAGTGCTGTCGACACTGAAACCCTGTCGGGCCGCCGAAGCAGTGACTACGCTTGCTGGAGATGACCCGATGAGCGCTCTCATGCAACCGCTGCTTCAGTACTTCAAGGCAATACTCAACCCTGGGCCGGGGGTAGTGTTGTTCGCCTTGAGAACCATCGCGGCGGGGCTGTTGACGCTGTACCTGGCGTTCCTGTTCGACCTCGACCAACCCAAGTGGTCGATCATGGCGGTGGTCATCGTCAGTCAGCCATTGGGCGGAATGGCCTTGGCCCGCAGCTTCGGCCAGGTCATCGGCACCACATTCGGGGCCGTCGTCGCAGTGTTGATCATGGCGGTTTTTCCCCAGGCGCCGTTGCCTTTCATCGTGACCCTGGCCTTGTGGCTGGCGTTGTGTACCGCCGGCGGCACCTTATTGCGCTATACCAGTTCCCAGGCGTTTGTCTTGAGCGGCTACACGGCGGTGGTCGTGGCATTGCTGGCAGTACCTGATCAGGACGGCACGTTCCTGTTGGCCGTGACCCGCGTCACCGAAACCTTGCTGGCAGTGGCCTGCGTATGCGTCGTCAGCCTGCTCACCGCGCGCCCGGAAACCGTGGCCCGGGACTATTTCGCCAAAATCGATCAAGTCATCAAGCTGCTGGCAACCCATGCCGCTGCGGTCATTCGCACCGAAGAAAGCGAGGCTGACTTTCACCGCCGGCAGATGCAACTGTTGGGGGAAATCAGCGCCCTTGAAGGCGTGCGCAGGCATTTGTATTTCGACGCGCCACGGTTACGCAGCGCCAATGGTCTCGTGCAGTTACTGGGCAATCAGCTCGTGTTGCTGACCTCGCGGCTGACGGCGCTGCGTCACCAGCGAGAACTGCTGACCGAGCGTTGGCAAGGGGCATTACCCGAAGAAATCCAGCGTTTGCGCGCCGAAGAGCTGGCCTTCCTCGATCAACTGGCCCTGCAAGGGCGCTCGCTGTCGAGCGAGGCGCGGCACCATTTCGCGGCGCTGCAACAGCGTTTCGATGATCAAGCCTACAAGGCTGAACAACTCACCGAGACGATGCCTGCCACGTTGCGCTCTCTGGCCTGGGCACTGCGTTGGGAGCAGGCCCGAATGTTGGAGCAACTGGGGCAGATGCTGGAGCTGAGCGACGCGATCCAGGAAGAACGTGCGGCCAGTAGCGTATTCCGCGGCCAGGAGAATCCGTTGCATCTGGACTATACGTTGGCGGCAATGAATGCAATCCGCGCCTTTACTGCATTGGTGGTGGCCGGGTTCATCTGGATCGAGACCGGTTGGGACGGGGCCCGGGGCGGGATGATTGTGGTGGGGATTCTCTGTTCGCTGATGGCGACTTTCCCTCGGCCATTACTGGCCAGCCAAAGCTTTGCCAGGGGGTTGGGTCTGTCGTTGGTGGTGTCGGCGCTCTACCTGTTCTTGCTGATTCCGATGATCAATGGCTTCGAACTGCTGGCCTTGCTGCTCGCGCCGTTGCTGTATGCCGTCGCGGTGGGGCTGTCGAGCCCGCCAACCACCGGCACGGGCATCGGCCTCGGATTGACGACGATGCTGTTGCTGGGCCCGCAAAACGTCGGCGTCGGGCAAAACACCGCAACTCAGTGGTTCGAGTTTGCCGGCGCCTATATCAGTGCCACCGCACTCGCACTCAGTGTCTATGCCCTGATTTTCCCGTTCCGACCCGTTTTGCGAATGCGTCGGCTGTTCAATGAGAACTGCGAGCAGGTCTACGCTTTGCTGAAGACCCCGGCCACCGACGAGCAACAATTTTCGTTTGAAAGCCGCATGGTCGACCGCCTGACCATGATGTTGGGATTGTTGCCGGCCATCAGTGACAAGCATTCCAGAGACCTGTTTGAAGTCAGCCTCGGGTGCATGGCACTGGGCGTGGCGTTGAATCAGCTCAGGCAACAGGCGCAAGACAACACGTTGCTCAGTACCGATCAATTGAACCGTTTGCTGGCGGCGGTCCGCGAGACAGGGCGATTGATTGCCGGGCGCGCCGGGATCGACCTTGAACGGTTGCTGGAGAACTTGCATGTCCTGGGTGATGAAATGGACGACTTGCATCTGGACGTTCATAAACACCTGTGGTCGGTTTTCAGGATGCGCGTGGCGCTATTGATTGTGGTGTCGTTTCTGGAGCGATATCGCGCCTGGTTTCAACCCGCCGGACAGGAAGGAGACCCCATCCTTGCCCATTGACCTGGAAGTAGGCGGCGTCTATTTGCCGCCGATCGCGCAGGCGCTGTTGCTGGCCTTGCCGATTTTCCTGCTACTGGACTGGACCTTGCGCCGTCTTGGTGTGTTGCGGTTCGTCTGGCACGAAGCCTTGTTTGAAGGTGCGTTGTACGCCTGCGTTTGCGCGACGCTGATTCTGGTGATGGGAGCTTGATGCCTTGAAGAAGATCCTTGCCCGGCTCACAACGGTGGCTGTGGTGCTGCTGGCCTTTGTGCTCGGCTGGTTCGCCTGGGAGCATTACACCCGCGCACCCTGGACTCGCGATGCACGGGTGCGGGCTGATGTGGTGACCTTGTCCGCCGATGTCTCGGGGCGCATTGTCACGCTGAGGGTTCAGGACAATCAGCATGTCGACAAGGGCCAGTTACTGCTGGAGATCGACCCGGCTCGCTACGTTCTCGCAGTGGAGCATGCCAAGCGTTCGGTGGAGGTTTCGAAGGCCACTCTCGGCCAATCCGAAGCAACGATTGTCGCCAGCGAAGCGATGTTGCGCCAGCGTCAGAGTGAAGAGCGCCGGCGGCGCACGCTCAAGCAACGCTTCGCGATTTCAGGCGAAGAATGGGAAAAGTCCAGCACCGAGGTGGCGGTAGCACAGGCCGAGTTGCTGCGTAACCAGGCCAACCTGGGGCTGGCGCAGGCCAATGTGCAATTGGCTGTCGCGGCCTTGACTCAGGCGGAACTGGATCTGCAGCGTACCCGGGTCGAAGCGCCTGTCAGCGGTTACGTCACCAACCTGCTGACCCGACAGGGCGACTATGCCGCGGCCGGGGGCGCATTGTTGGCGTTGGTGGACAGCGACTCGTTTTATGTCAGCGGCTATTTCGAAGAAACCAAGCTGCCGAGAATCGAGGAGGGTGATCGGGTCAGGATCGAATTGATGAGCGGCGAAACCTTCGGCGGCACGGTACAAAGCATTGCCTTCGCCATCGCCGACCGCGAGAACCTGCCGGGCGGCCGCCTGTTGGCCAACATCAACCCGAGTTACACCTGGGTCAAGCTGGCGCAACGGGTGCCGGTGCGGATCAGGATTGACGCTGACTATGCCGGCAAGGACAAATTGCGGGCCGGGACAACAGCCACAGTGACCGTGCAGGAAACCCGCAATTCTCAAGATCGCCGCTAGCCCCTGTGTGAGCGGGCTTGCCTGCGATGAAGTCCTTCCCGGCGCGAAAAAACTTCAGTTCAAACCCAGTTTTCCACGCAGCGTCGACAAATCCTCAGCCAAGGTATTCACCGGCCCGACCAGGGCTTTACGGTCGTTGTCTTTCACTTTGTCATAGGTCTCAAAACCGCCATCCTTGGTTTTGTACTTCGCCAGCGTCTTGTTCACCGTGGCAAAGTTTTTGTCGACCTTGGCAATGAACGCCGCGTCCTGCTTCTCGATCTGCGGACGGAACAGGTCGACGATTTTCTTGGCGCCGTCGATGTTGCCCTGGAAGTCATAGAGGTCGGTGTGGCTGTAACGATCCTCTTCGCCGGAGATCTTGGTGGCGGCGACTTCTTCCAGCAGCGCCGCCGCGCCGCCCACCACTTTTTCAGGCGGGAAGGTCAGGCCGGCCACGCGGGTTTGCAGGTCCTTGACGTCTTTGTTCAAGCCATCGGCCAGTTCGCCCAGGCCCTTGGTGCTCTTCTCGGAGAACAGCGAGTATTCGATGCGGTGGAAACCGGTGAAGTCTTCGGCTTTCACGCCTTTTTCGTGGTCGTCGACGCGGGAGTCGATGGAGGCGTCGAGGTCACTGAACAGCTCGGCAATCGGCTCGATCGATTCGTAGTAAACCCGGGTCGGCGCGTAGAGTTTTTGCGCGGTGGCCAGGTCACCTTTCTTCACCGCATCGGTGAATTTCTGAGTGTGGCTGGCCAGTTCGTCCAGTTGCTCGGTGACGTAGATCTTGTAATCCGAAATCGGCCCCACCAGTTCCAGCGGCGCCGTCGCCGCGAAAGCCGAAAACGGGGTGTTGAGCAAACCAAGGGTCAGCAATAACGCGAGTGGCGACTTTTTCATGGGACGGTTCCGTGTTGGGGGTTGGTTAGGCGGTGGCTTTTGTTTGTGTGGCGTTGAGCAGCGAGCGGCCGATGAAATCCTGGTCACCCGTCACACCCGGCAGGGTGAAGAAGTACCCGCCGCCGACCGGCTTGAGGTACTCCTCGAGCGGCTCGCCGTTGAGACGGGTTTGCACGGTGATGAAGCCTTTTTCCAGGTCGGCCTGGTAGCAGATGAACAGCAAGCCCATGTCCAGCTGACCGTTCTTGTTCACGCCGTTGGAGTAGTTGAACGGCCGGCGCAGGATCAGGTTGGCCTGACTCGCGGCGGTGCGCGGGTTGGCCAGACGGATGTGCGCGTCGAGCTTGGTCAGCTTGCCTTCCGGGTCCTTGGCGTAATCCGGAACCTCGGTTTCGTGGGCACCGCCCATGGGCGCGCCGGTGCTTTTGACCCGGCCGAGAATGCTTTCCTGTTCCTGCAACGGCGTGCGGTCCCAGCGCTCGACGAAATTGCGGATGATCCGCACCGCTTGATAGCTGCCATTGACGGCCCACGCCGGTTCGTCGCTGCCGGGCTGGACCCAGACGATGCGATCCATGCCCTTGGCGTCATTGGAGTCGGGGTTGGCCGAGCCGTCGCGAAAGCCCAGAAAGTTACGCGCACTCTGCGCCGGCACACCGGGTTTCGCCGGTGCCTGGGGCGGTACGCTGCCTTCCTGTTTCCAGCGCACCAGCAGCAAGTCCGGCAGGTTTTTCACGATGTCGCGCAGGGCGTGGATGTTGGTGTCGGTGGTGTTGGAGCAGAACTGCAAACTCAGGTCGCCGTGGCAGCAATCGGCTTCTAGCGCATCGTTGGGGAAACCGACCATGCGGCTCAGCCGTTTTGGTTTGGCGTGGGCCAGGCCGAAACGTTCGTCGAATAGCGATTCACCCACCGAGACGGTGATGGTCAGGTTGTCCGGCGTGACCACCGGGCCAAGAATCCCCGAATCCACCGGTGGCAGTTTCGGATCGACCTGCGCTACCGGGCCGCCCTTCATCAGGAACGCGATGCGCTCATTGAGCGTGCGGAACAGCCGTTCGAGGTCTTCGCGGTCACTGGCCAACACATCAAACGACACCAACATGCCCGACGCCGGGCGCGGGGTGACGATGCCGCTTTGGTGCTGGCCGTGGAAGTCGTGGTGGTCTTCGGTCCGGTCGCTGCTCGGTGCTTCGGTGACTTGCGCGGGGCTGGCGGCCATGGCCGGGCAGCTCAATGCCGAAGCGGCCAACGCCACACCGGTGGCGCCCATGCCCATCAATACCCGGCGACGCTGGAGGTTGAATTGCTCTGAATCGTTCATCTGAATGTCGTCTTCTGCTACAGGCCGGAAAGGCCAAGGGCGGGATCGATTCCATCGAGTGCATCGGCCAGTGCCTTGGCCTTGTCGGCGATCTGTTTGCGTTGCGTGGCGCCGACCGTGTCGTAGCTCGCATAGCCGTCCTGGACCTTGAAACCGTTGAGTTCGGCATCAAGGCTGACGATTGCGCTGTCGAGGGTTGGCAGCAGTTCGGCGGCGGACTTGCTCAGTAGCGGACGCAACAGGTCGACGACTTTGCGGGCAGCTTCGAGGTTGCCGGCGAAACCGTTCAAGTCGGTGTGGCTGTAGCGTTCTTCTTCACCGCTGCTGGCGCGCACATCGCCCAGGTTATTGAGGTTGCGCACCACGATGCTGACCAGTTGTTCCGGGGGCAGCGATTGCGCGAGCAGTTGTTGTTTGAGCGTGGTGACGTCGGTCAGCAGCTGTTGGGCTACCGGTGTCAGGCCGTCGAGGTTGCGTTGCTGGAACAACGCATATTCCAGGCGATGGAAGCCCGCGAAGCCGGGGTCCTGCTCGCGCTTTTCAAAGTAATCGGCACGGGCGTTGATGGTGTTGTCCAGTTCCGCCAGGCGTTGCGTGGCCGGGGCAATGCGTTGGTAGGCACTGCGCGCCGGGACGTACAACGCTTGCGCCTGACTCAGTTCACCGGCTTCGATGGCTTGTTCAAGCGCGGTGACGGCTTTGATCAACGCGGTGCTCTGGCTGCTCAGGTAAACGCGGAATTCCGACAACGGCCCGACGAAAGCCACCATCGACGGCTTGGCTTTGGCCGCGGCATCGGACGCCGCGGTGGATGTCACGTGCAACGTGCCACGCGGGTTGCTCAGCAGGCCGCAGGTGATCGCGTAATCGCCGGGCAACAGGTTGGCGTTGATCACCTGACTCAGGCCGGGCGCGATGTTTTCCCGTTCTTCGACCACCAGCACGCCGTCAAGGATTTCCCATTCAACGGCGCGATCCGAGCGGTTGACGATGCGGAAACTGGCGCGACCGGCCGGCACCGTCAACGCGTTCGGTTCGCAGCTGTGGGGGTGAATGGTCACCAGCACTTCGTCATGGTTGGCCTGGCGTTTGGCCGAGGCCATTTTCGAGGCGTAGTAGAACAGGCCGCCGGCGGCGACCATCACGACCACCGAACCGGCCACCGCCCAGCGCAAGGCACGGGGAGGGGAGGCCTGAGGAGGGGCTTGATTTGACATGGGTGCCCTTACTGACTGGAAAAAATGCATTGGCGCACGCCCCTGTAGGAGCGAGCCTGCTCGCGAAAAAGCCACAGGCGCCGCTGGGCGTCTGGTTTCACGCGTTACCGTTAACGACCATCGCGAGCGGGCTCGCTCCTACAGAGGGCAGGTGGCGCCGGGAGAAAAAACATCACCAGCGCCACCAGCAGGTAAATCAGATAAGCGCCGAGGGTGCTGACGGTGGGCGCGTCCTGGTAGCCGAACATCCCGGCCAGCACCGAGCCCAGCGGGCCATCCATTGGCAGCGTGGCGCTGAAGTCGAACAACACGGTTTGCAGCTGATTCCACACCCCGGCCTCATGCAGAGCCTGTACCGAGTTGGCGAGAATGCCGGCGGCCACTACGAGGATGAACAGCCCGGTCCAGCGAAAGAACGCGCCGAGGTTCAGGCGCATGCTGCCGGTGTAAATGAGGAAGCCAACGATGATCGCCAGAATCAGGCCGAGCAGGGCACCAATCGGTGCCGCCGGGCCTTCGCTTTGCTGGAACACCGCAAGCAGGAAAAACACCGTTTCCAGGCCTTCCCGGGCGACGGCGAAAAACACCATGGCGATCAGCGCCGTGACCTGATGTTTAGAGCCGGTCAGCGCCTGATCGAGGGAGACATGCAGCGAATGCTTGATCGAACGCGCCACCTTGCGCATCCAGAACACCATGGAACTGAGGATGCCGACCGCCACCAGGCCGACCACACCTTCAAACAGTTCCTGTTGTTTCTGCGGGAACTCAGCGCTGACCAGTTCCAGACCGCCGCCCACCAGCAGGGCCAGCGCGGCAGCGAGAAACACGCCGATCCAAACGGCCGGCATCCACTGGCCGCGACCGGTCTGTTTGAGGTAGCTGGCGATGATGCCGACGATCAATGCGGCCTCGATGCCTTCGCGCAGCATGATCAGAAAAGGAACAAGCATTCAGCACCGTCGTGGAATTAGATAGGGTGCTAATTTGTAACATAATGACACTCATTCCCAAATGCCAATAGTTGACATTTACCTGAACCTAACCTGAACAACCCTCAACATAACCCACATCACCCACATCACCCACATCACCCTGTGGGAGCGAGCCTGCTCGCGATTGCGGTATGTCAGGCGGCATCAATGTCGACTGATTTGGCCTCTTCGCGAGCAGGCTCGCTCCCACAGGATCTGCGCTAAGATGCCACCACTCAAACAACAGGGCACACCCCGCGCAATGTCGGAAAAAGACACCATTTCCATTCAACTGGTGCGTGAAGCGCTGTTGCAAAGTTGCGCCCCTGGCGCGGCCACCGATGAGGTGTTGAACAAGGTCGGTATCGATCCGGCGCTGCTGGAGTCCGCCGTTGCCCGCGTCCCGGCCACGGCCTATGCGCGTTTGTGGCGGTTGCTGGCCCGGCGTGGCGACGATGAGTTTTTTGGCATGGACCCGCGCAAGCTAAAATCCGGCAGCCTGGAGTTTCTGTGCCGCTGCTCGATGGTCCAGCCGAGCCTGGCTGCCGGTCTGACTTCGGGGCTGGGGTTTCTGTCGTTGATGCTCGAATACCTGCCCGCGCAGCTGGTTCGTCAGCAAAGTCTCGCGGAAATCGTCTTGCTGGAAGACGATCAGGACCCTCGCCGCGCGTTCACC
>Ga0208635_100480_pt1 | contig 9318 bp, 9 predicted proteins | sample LakWasMe93_HOW11_2_FD_183915 | JGI IMG/M metagenome (GOLD analysis project Ga0208635, IMG submission 183915) | Freshwater sediment methanotrophic microbial communities from Lake Washington under simulated oxygen tension - Sediment Metagenome... | ecosystem: Environmental > Aquatic > Freshwater >...
AGGCCAGTACCTGGTCGTCCTCGTAAATGATCTTCGCCGGGATTTCCCGGTTGATGATCTTGGTGAACAGAGTATCCACAGCTGTTTTCTCCGTTGTTTGGGCTGGCCTGAGTGTACTCATGGGTGATCCCCGAGCCCAGCCTTTTGCCTTGAGGCCAGGTCAGCGCGGGCAATAGGCCTTGTTGACCATGCCTGTGATGGTCCTGATCAGCCAGCGTGAGCCGAGCCGTGGCAGGAAAGCGAACCAGCGGTTCAGCCGGCCCGGAATAATAATGGCGCGATTCTTATCCAGAGCCCGCACGGTATAGAGCGCGACTTCCTCAGGACACATCAGCAGTTTGCTGTCGACCAGTTTGTCGCTGTTCAGTTGTGCGGTGCGGAAAAACGCGGTGCGGGTCGGGCCGGGGCAGAGTACGGAAACCTTGACTGCGCATTTCTTCAGCTCGACGCGCAATCCTTCGGAAAAGTGCAGTACATAGGCTTTGCTGGCGTAGTAAGTGCTCATCCACGGGCCGGGATGGAACGCTGCAACCGAGGCGACGTTCAAGATCTGCCCGCCACCCTGCAGCGCCATGCTGTTGCCGATGGCATGGCACAGGCGAGTGAGGGCAAGAATGTTCACTTCGATCAGGTCTTGTTCGGTCATCCAGTCCTGCGCCAGGAATGGGCCGCAGGTGCCGATGCCGGCGCAGTTCACCAGCAAGTCGATCTGCCGGTCGCCTTCTTCCAGTTCCAGCAGAAATCCGGACAGGCGCAGCGGCTCGCCGAGGTCGCAGGCGCGGAACAACACCTCCACGCCAAAACGTTGGGTCAGTTCAATTGCAATACTTTCCAGCTGATCACGCTGTCGGGCCACCAGAATCAGGCTGCGGCCACGGCGGGCCAGCGCTTCGGCCATCGCCAGGCCGATGCCGCTGGAAGCGCCAGTGATCAGAGCGTAACGGGTCATGCAGTTCTCCATCGCAACAGCTCCGCGCCTGCGACGCAGGTGTCACGGGCGGGGAGCGCTGTTCATTCTTTCGCAGAGTCTACAGGGGCCGGGGCTTATTGGGCTTCCTCGTCTGCGGAATCCGGCACTTCTTCAGCCTCTGCGGCGGGCTCGACTTCCACTTCTTCGGTGGTTAGTGAGCTGCTGTCATAGCTGAGTCCGGCAGCGTCTTCGTACTCTTGCTGGATCGCACTGAAAGCGCCGGCCAATACACCAACAAAGACGATGGCAATGAATACCACCCACAGCGAAGACAGCACTTTGACTGCCGTGGTGTTTGGCGGTGGTGGTGGGCCGTAGCGATTGGCGATGGTGTTGCCCGGCACACACATGATCACAAACGGAAAGAAGCTGCCCACGAACGGCACGAGATTGAGCAGCCAGAGCCAGCCGGACCAGCCGATGTCGTGCAGGCGCTGAACGCTGATCTGAATGCTGACGACCGCGATGGCGATGCACAGGAGCACCACCACCAGGCCACCGACAATCAGGCCTGCGGTCGAATCGCTGGCGATCAGGGCGATGGCGAAAATGGCGACGACCGATCCGACGCCGAGCATGACCAGCGTCAGCACCATGGTCCAGGCCAGGTAGCGCAAACGGCCAATGCGCCCTTCGACGCCAAAAGGCTTGAGTGTGCCAAAAGGCGGCAGGTTTTCGCCGACCCTGGCCTGTGGTGGAGCGTACGGCGACTCCGGTTCTGCGAACGCGGGTTTACTGCTGGCGGGGGTGTGGTGGTGAGCGTCGGCCAGGTTCAGTTCAATCGATGGCTCGGCTTCGATGCGGGCATTGATGCCGGTTTTCGTCAGCGCCTGAAGGTAGGTTTGCGCGTCAGTTTGCGACAGGCCTTGCTTGAGCGTAACAGCCTGTCCGTTGAACAGTCGCTCGACGGCTGCCACTTCGCTTTTGTACAACGCCGCCAGATTGAGTTTGGCGGTGGTGAGGTCGATCCCCGGCAGCAGAGCGCCGTCGAATACGATCTTGAAACGGTTGTCGCTCATTGCGAGGCATCCTTGTCGCGAGTGTTTGAATAGTTAGAGAGTTGCGAGCCCGGAGTGTAAGGCCAGTCGAGGATGACTGGCCAAATTTCCTGCTAGCGCGGCCAGCGTTTCGGCAGTTGCGCTGCCAGCTCCAGCGCCTGGCGGTATTCAGCGTCCAGCCGGGCAACCAATTGATCCACACTCGGCAAATCGTCGATCTCACCGACGCCCTGGCCGGCGGACCACACGGTTTTCCAGGCCTTGGCTTCATCGCTCAATGGCTTGAGTTTGGAGCCGAAGTTGACCTCGCCTTTGTTTTGCAGCGCCGCCATGTCGAAACCGGCCGCTTCCAGGCTTTGGCGCATGAAACTCGCCGGAACACCCGACACCGCTGGAGTATGGATGATGTCTGCTGCTCTGGATGTCAGCAGCATCTCCTTGTAGGCCTCAGGCGCATGGCTTTCAGTGGTGCCGATAAATCGCGTACCGAAGTAGGCCAGATCCGCACCGAGCAATTGTGCTGCGAGTATCTCGTGACCGTGATTGAGGCAGCCGGCCAGCAACAGCGTCTTGTCGAAGAACTGGCGGATTTCGGCAATCAGCGAAAACGGGCTCCAGGTACCCGCGTGTCCACCGGCGCCTGCGGCAACGGCGATCAAGCCATCTACGCCAGCCTCCGCTGCTTTCTCTGCGTGGCGACGAGTCGTTACGTCATGGAATACCAGGCCGCCGTAGCCGTGGACTGCGTCGACCAGTTCTTTAACGGCGCCAAGGCTGGTGATCACGATCGGCACCTTGTGCTCGATGCAGATCTCCAGGTCCGCTTGCAGGCGCGGGTTACTGTTGTGGACGATCAGGTTCACGGCGTAAGGCGCCGGGTTTTCCAGTGTCGCCAACCCTGCTTCGATCTCTTCCAGCCAGGCCTTGAAGCCGCTGCTCTCACGCTGGTTCAGCGCGGGGAAGCTGCCGACCACGCCATTACGGCAGCAGGCGAGTACCAGTTGCGGGTTGGAAATCAGGAACATCGGCGCAGCCACCACGGGCAGGCGCAAACGTTGTTCGAGCAAAGCGGGCAGCGACATTGGAAGTACCCCGGTGAGTGGTGCTGATTGAAGTTAGAACGGCCGAACGACGACCAGAATTACGATAGCCAGCAATATCAGAACCGGCACTTCATTGAACCAGCGATAAAAGACATGGCTGCGGGTGTTCTCGCCACGGGCAAATCGTTTCACCTGCGCGCCGCACATGTGGTGGTAGCCGATCAGGATCACCACCAGCGTCAATTTGGCGTGAATCCAGGCACCTTGGCTGAATATGCTTGGGTTCAGCCCGATCAGCGCAATGCCGAAAACCAGCGTGGCGATCATCGCCGGGCCCATGATGCCGCGATACAGCTTGCGCTCCATCAGGCTGAAGCGTTCCTTGCTGACGGTGTCTTCGCTTTGGGCGTGATAGACGAACAGGCGCGGCAGGTAAAACAGGCCGGCAAACCAGCAGACCATGCTGATGATATGAAGCGCTTTGAGCCACAGATAAAGCATTTTTGGTTATTCCCAGGTTCACGGTAGCGAAGATAGTAGAGGGTAGAGCGTCCGCACGTCACCTTGACGGTTGTCGCAGGGCGATACGGGCCCTATTATCGACGGCTTTCCAGTGGGTTCGTTGAGGGCAGGTTTATGGTCAAGGTCGGTATCGTCGGCGGCACGGGTTACACCGGTGTCGAACTGCTGCGTCTGTTGGCACAGCATCCGCAGGCAGAAGTGGTGGTGATCACTTCCCGATCCGAGGCCGGTCTGGCCGTGGCTGATATGTATCCGAACCTGCGCGGCCATTACGACGGCCTGGCGTTCAGCGTTCCGGATATCAAGACCCTGGGCGCCTGCGACGTGGTGTTCTTCGCCACGCCTCACGGTGTTGCCCACGCGCTGGCCGGTGAACTGCTGGCGGCCGGAACCAAGGTCATCGACCTGTCGGCGGACTTCCGTCTGCAAGATGCCGATGAGTGGGCCAAGTGGTACGGCCAGCCGCACGGTGCGCCGCAGCTGCTGGAAGAAGCGGTCTACGGCTTGCCGGAAGTCAATCGCGAGCAGATCAAGCAGGCTCGCCTGATCGCCGTACCGGGCTGCTATCCAACGGCTACGCAATTGGGTTTCCTGCCATTGCTCGAAGCCGGTCTGGCCGATACCACGCGCTTGATCGCTGACTGCAAATCCGGTGTCAGTGGTGCCGGTCGTGGTGCTGCCGTAGGTTCGCTGTACGCCGAGACGTCGGAAAGCATGAAGGCCTACGCCGTCAAAGGTCACCGTCACTTGCCGGAAATTCGCCAGGGTCTGCGCCGTGCTGCAGGAAAGGATGTCGGCCTGACCTTCGTTCCGCACCTGACGCCGATGATTCGCGGCATTCACTCGACGCTCTACGCGACGGTCGTGGATCGTTCGGTGGATCTGCAGGCGCTGTTTGAAAAGCGTTATGCCAACGAGCCGTTCGTTGATGTGATGCCAGCAGGCAGCCACCCGGAAACCCGCAGCGTGCGCGGCGCCAACGTCTGCCGTATCGCCGTGCATCGTCCTCAGGACGGTGACCTGGTGGTGGTGTTGTCGGTCATCGATAACCTGGTAAAAGGTGCGTCGGGTCAGGCGGTGCAGAACCTGAATATCCTGTTCGGTCTGGATGAGCGTCTGGGCTTGTCGCACGCCGGCATGCTGCCGTAAGGCTTCAGCCCGCTCAGCAAAAAGGCCCGTTGAACGGGCCTTTTTGCGTTTCGAACCGGCAATCGGGTTTATTGATATACCGTAACAATAGTTGACCGCTTTTCTAGGAGAAGCGGATAATGCGCGTCATCACGCATTATGGCGGCGTAACGCCGGGAGATAGTCAGCATGAGCGTCGAATCCTTCACCCCCACGGCTTTGCAATTTACCCACGGTGCCGCGCACAAGGTGAAGAGCCTGGTCGATGAAGAGGGGAATGATCGCTTGAAGCTGCGCGTATTCGTTACGGGCGGCGGTTGTTCAGGTTTTCAGTACGGCTTCACCTTCGATGAAGAAGTGGCCGATGACGACACCATCGTCGAGCGCGAGGGCGTGAGCCTGGTCGTCGATCCGATGAGCTTCCAGTACCTGGCAGGTGCCGAGGTGGATTATCAGGAAGGTCTGGAAGGTTCGCGCTTCGTGATCAAGAACCCGAATGCCAGCACCACGTGTGGTTGCGGCTCTTCGTTCTCGATCTGATCGCGATTCACCGCATTACAAACGCCGCATGGCCTCAGGGCTCTGCGGCGTTTTGCTGTCTGGCGTTCAGGCCGGGTAGATGGCGCCGAGTACGCGCAGGCCGCGAGCGCCGGTGACGCTTGGGCGATTGGCCGCGATGCCTTCCAGGCAGCAATGAGCCAGCCAGGCGAAGGCCATGGCTTCGACCCAGTCCGGGTCAACGCCATGAGTGGCGGTGCTGCTGACGTTCGCGTTTGGCAGCAGGCTGGCCAGGCGTTTCATCAGCGTGGCGTTGTGCGCACCGCCGCCGCAGACCAGCAACTCTCGGGTATCCGCCTGGGCGCTTTGCAATGATTCGACGATGGTCAGCGCGGTCAGCTCAAGCAGCGTTGCTTGCACGTCTTCGGCGGCGAAGGTCGGCAAATGCGAAAGATGCTGTGTCAGCCATGGCAGATTGAACACTTCACGGCCGGTGCTCTTCGGGCCTTTGGTCACGAAGAACGGATCACTGAGCAACGCTTTCAACAGAACAGGTTCGACTTGGCCGCTGGCTGCCCATTGGCCGTCACGATCAAAGTTTTCGCCGCGTTGCTGATGAATCCAAGCGTCCAGTAGCACGTTCCCGGGGCCGCAATCGAAACCGGCTACGGGTTGGCCGGGTTCGATCAGGCTGAGGTTGCTGAAACCGCCGACGTTCAATACCGCGCGGTTGCTTGCCTGTTTTTCAAACAGCGCTTCGTGAAATGCTGGAACCAGTGGTGCGCCTTGCCCGCCGGCCGCAACGTCGCGACTGCGGAAGTCGCTGACCACGGTGATGCCGGTCAATTCGGTCAGCAGGGCAGGGTTGCCGATCTGCACCGTGAAGCCTCGTGCCGGTTCGTGGCGAATGGTCTGGCCATGGCTGCCAATCGCGCGAATGTCTTCGGGTTTCAGGTTTTGTTGGTCAAGAAGGGTGCGAATGCCCTGCGCCGCCAGAGTCACCCAGTTTTGCTGGGCGATGGCGGAGCGGGCAATCTCGTCCGGGCCGCTGGCGCACAAGCCAAGCAGCTCGGTGCGCAGGGAATCAGGCATGGGAATGTAGTGCGTGGCGACCAGTTTGATCGCCGGGTTCAGCTCTACCAGCGCGATGTCCAGGCCATCGAGACTGGTTCCGGACATCACACCTATATAGAGCGTCATGGTTTAGCGCTTGCTCGAAGCCAGTTGGGTGGATTTTTCTTGATCCATGCGCGCCATCAGAGGCTGACTCTGCGCGAGGAAACGTGCCCGTTCTGCCTTGGAAATTGGATCGGCCATCGCCACTTTTTGACCTAGTGGATCGACGTGCACACCATTGACCTGGAACTCGTAGTGCAGATGCGGTCCGGTGGACAGGCCGGTAGTGCCGATATAGCCAATCACTTGACCCTGCTTGACGGAGCTGCCGGTCTGGACGCCTTTTGCAAAGCCCTGCATATGGCCGTACAGCGTGCGATAAGTGTTGCCGTGCTGGATGATCACGGTATTGCCATAACCGCCGCGACGGCCGGCCAACAACACCTTGCCATCACCGGCCGCCTTGATTGGCGTACCGCGCGGAGCTGCGTAGTCGACGCCTTTGTGAGCGCGGATCTTGTTCAGGATCGGGTGTTTGCGGCCCATGGAGAATTTCGAGCTGATGCGGGCAAAGTCTACCGGGGTGCGGATAAACGCCTTGCGCATGCTGTTGCCGTCAGCAGTGTAATAGCTGCTGTTGCCTTGTTTGTTGGTGTAGCGCACGGCGGTGTAGGTCTTGCCGCGGTTGGTGAATCGCGCGGAAAGGATCGGGCCATTGCCGACAGCCTTGCCGTTGACGACTTTCTGTTCGTAGATCACGTCGAACTCGTCACCTTGGCGAATATCCTGGGCGAAGTCGACGTCATAGCCAAACACGCTGGCCATGTCCATGGTCAGGCTGTGGGACAGGCCGGCGCGCGCGGCGGACTGCGACAACGAGCTGTTGATCACGCCGTGAACGTAGGCGGAGCGCACGGTAGGCTTGGCGGTGATGCGGTTGAACACATAACCCTTGTCATTCTTGGTCAGGGTGATGCTTTCGAGGTCGCTGACCTTGCTGTGCAGGTTGGTCAGCTGGCCTTCGGGGTTCAGTTCGAATTCGAGTTTCTGGCCATGTTTGAGTTGGCTGAATTGCTTGGCCTGCTTGTCGCTGGCCAGCACTTCATGCACGGAAGTGGCTGGAAGACCGACTTTCTCGAACAGCGTGGAGAGCGTATCGCCTTTGGCGACGATCACTTCCCTGTGATTGGTCCCCTTCTTTTCTTCAGCAACCGGCGCGGGTTTGGCCTGGGCAGTTTTCTGAGGCTCTTCGGTGCTGTCTTCGATCTGCGCGAAAGGGGAAGTTACCGGCTCATTTGTGGCTTGGGCGACGTCGGCAGCGTCTTGATCTTGTGTCAGTTGTTCAGCAGGGCTTTCCAGTTCAAGACTCAGGGTCGTCTTTTTGGCTTCTACATCACTGGAAGGAAATACCAGAAGCGCCAGGCTCAGAAGGGCGGCGATACCACTTGCTGCGAGCAGGTGGGTCTTCGGGTAAAGCGGAGGCGCTTTAGACGATTCTTTGGTCATAGGTAATTTTGACTTTGAAAAAGATGAATTGGAAAAGATGAATGACATGATGAAGATGAAATAACTGTATAAAATATAACCAAATCATCTCTGAAGCAAGTCCGTGGTCACTCTGTCAGCGGATTGGCGTCATTGCGCCGGCCAAACTTTGTATTTGACGCGTGATCTTGTATGGTTGGTCCCCTTTGAATTCGAGCCTTGCGGGTCTGTTATGAAGTCGGTTGAAGAGCAGCTAGCGCTGATCAAACGTGGTGCAGAAGAACTGTTGGTCGAGTCCGAGCTGATCGAAAAGCTCAAGCGTGGCCAGCCGCTACGTATTAAGGCAGGCTTCGATCCGACCGCGCCGGATTTGCACCTGGGTCACACGGTGCTTATTAATAAGCTGCGCCAGTTCCAGGAACTGGGGCATCAGGTGATCTTCCTTATAGGTGACTTCACCGGGATGATCGGTGATCCGAGCGGCAAGAGCGCTACGCGTCCGCCGCTAACCCGTGAGCAGGTTCTCGAGAATGCCGAGACCTACAAGACCCAGGTTTTCAAGATTCTTGATCCGGCCAAAACCGAGGTGGCGTTCAACTCCACCTGGATGGATCAGATGGGGCCGGCCGACTTCATTCGCCTGACTTCGCAGTACACCGTTGCTCGCATGCTCGAGCGCGACGATTTCGACAAGCGCTACACGACCAATCAGCCAATCGCCATCCATGAGTTCCTCTATCCGCTGGTTCAGGGTTACGACTCGGTCGCCTTGCGCGCGGATGTCGAGCTGGGCGGTACCGATCAGAAGTTCAACCTGCTGATGGGGCGTGAGCTTCAGCGTGGTTATGGGCAGGATCCTCAGTGCATTCTGACCATGCCGTTACTTGAAGGTCTGGATGGCGTGAAGAAGATGTCCAAATCCTTGGGCAACTACGTCGGTATTCAGGAAGCGCCGGGAGTGATGTACAGCAAGCTGGTTTCGATTCCGGATGCGCTGATGTGGCGTTACTTCGAATTGCTCAGCTTCCGTTCCATGGATGAGATCAATGCGTTCCGCGCCGATGTCGAGGCGGGTGCCAATCCGCGCGACATCAAGATCAAGCTGGCCGAAGAGATCGTTGCGCGCTTCCATGGTGAAGAGGCTGCAGCCAATGCTCACCGTGCAGCGGGCAATCGTATGAAGGATGGCGAGCTGCCGGACGATCTGCCGGAAATCGAATTGACCGCTACTGAAGATATGCCGATCGCTGCTGTCCTTAATAAGGCAGGCCTGGTGAAGAACTCGGCAGTAGCGCGTGATCTGCTGAATTCCGGCGGTGTACGTATAGATGGTGAGGTTGTGGATCGCACCTTTATATACGTGCTGGGCGCGACCCATGTTTGCCAGGCTGGCAAGAAGGCATTTGCGCGTATTTCGCTCAAATCCGAATAAAGCTGGAATTAGGGGTTGACGGCAGATTCTGGAAGTCTATAATTCGCCCCACTTCCGGCGCAGTCGAAACGGAAAACTCCTTGGTAAACAAAGAGTTACGCAGTTTTCGACAGCGAGTTGCTTCAG